>Ga0105240_10000508_pt1 | contig 71878 bp, 59 predicted proteins | sample KBSC54metaG_FD_80426 | JGI IMG/M metagenome (GOLD analysis project Ga0105240, IMG submission 80426) | Corn rhizosphere microbial communities from Kellogg Biological Station, Michigan, USA - KBS C5-4 metaG | ecosystem: Host-associated > Plants > Roots > Rhizosphere > Soil | place: Michigan, USA...
CGTGGAAGCGGGAGAGGGCCGCAAGTCCTTCGATACCTCATTCCGGCAGGAGATCGCGCAAGTGTTGCCGGGCAAGCAATTGCAGCCGCTTCCGGCGAATCACGAACTGTTCCGCTTGCCCAACGATGTGTCGACGGTGAAGGCGCGTCCGGCGCTGGCCGCTCGCAATGGCAATCAAATCGATATGTCGCCTGAAATGATGGGGATCGAAGTCAATGGGACACTGGCGGTGATCTATACGCCGAACGATCTGAGCGCGGGTTGGGAGCGGGCGATTGCGCCGTATGCCGCCGGGTATGAGCCGGCGGATTCCACAGCCCTTGGCTTAAATGTTCTCTACTACGCGGTGACGCATTGAGATTGAAGCTATACGTTATTGCTAAGTCCGAAGCACCGCGGACGCGCGCAGAGCGCGTTCGCGGTGGCTTCGCGCCTTCATCCAAGCCCCTCATGCGCCTTCTCAGTCTTGCCGTTCCAGTTCTCCTCGCTGCTACCGTCGCCCATGCCGCTCTTCCTGCCGATCCGTGGAAATCCGGGCCGGTTGCGCCGAGTGAATTGAATGCGCGGCTGGCCGCCGTTGACCACGACGCTCTTTCCACGCCGTCCGCCGTTCGGTCTGCCGTCGACTTTCAAAAGATCCTCGTCCGTATCGCGGCAAGCACTCCCTCGACCGAGTGGCGCGCGGATTTGGAAAAATTCGGCAAAGCGAGTGGGGATGAACCGTTGACCAAAGCGCTTAGGGAACTCGCCATGTGCTGGGAAGCACGGGTGCGGATGCAGGAGATCGACAAAACCCTGCGGCAATATTATCGGCAGGCCGTCCGGTTTCCCGATCGCCTCGATGATGTGAGAGGCTCGATTCCGGCGGATGCCAAAACGGACCCGTGGGGTGAATCCTGGGTCTACAAGACCGCCGCGCCGCAAGGTTTCGCCAAGCTGGTCAAGCAACGCTACGATCTCGGCCCGACCCGGTATCCGCAACTCTCGACCATCCAGGAGTTTGTCCGTGGCGCTGCTCCCGCCCACGCCTGGAAAATCTCCGTCCGCGACATCGGCGGCGGCAAAGCTCTGGAAATCCGGACCAGCGACGGCAAGGCGGCGGTGGTGCAGCTTGGCGGGAAGATAGGGGATGCAACCCTGGCCTATGTCGGAGATGGCTGGGCACTTTTCGCCGATACGGAACGACTTTTTACGGTTCCCTTCTGAAATTCCGGAGCCTCCATGACGAAACCTTTCCTTCCTGAAAAAACTTGCCGAAAGGCCATGTCATAAAAGGGTTTTTCTTGTAAACCACTCTTCTCCCCATGGCCGGAATTACCGATTTTCTTACCCCTGAAGCGATGCGGAAGCTCGAGACGCTCTCCGTGCGTTCGCGCTACGTTTCCGAAGGGTCGATGAGTGGTGCGCACAAAAGCCCGCTCAAAGGTCAGAGCGTCGAGTTTGCGGATCGGCGCGAATACGTCAAAGGCGACAATTTGCGCCATCTCGACTGGAAGGTATTTGCCCGTACGGAGCGCTATTACGTCCGGCAGTTCGAAGAGGAAACCAGTCTCCGCGTGAATGTCATCATCGATGGCTCGGGATCGATGGCTTACAGCGGCTCTCCCAATCGCCCGACTAAGTACGGATATGCCTGCCGGGTGGCGGCGGCCCTTGGTTACATTGTCAGCAAGCAACAGGATTCGCTTGGACTGACGATCTACGACAATGTCGTACGCGATCGCGTTCCCGCCCGAGGCGGTGCACGCCACCTGCGGCTTTTCATCGAGCGGCTTGGGGCGCATGAAACCCGCCATGTCACTGATACAGGCAAGGCTCTGCATGCCCTTGCTGAACAGCTTTCCAAACGCGGACTCATCGTGCTGATGACCGATTGCTTCGATGATCCGGATGCGGTCTTCAATGCGCTGGCGCACTTCCGCAAGAAGATGCACGACGTGATCCTGCTCCAGATTCTGGATCCCGTGGAATTGGATCTTTCCATTGATCGAGTGGCTGAATTCGAAGATCTTGAAACCGGCGAAAAGCTCGAGGTCGACCCGACGCACGCGCGGCTGGCTTACAAGCAGGAGTTGCAAAAGTTCATCGATCAGGTGCGGGAGAAATGTTCGGTGATGAATGTCGACTACCGCCTCGTTTCCACGGCGGAGACTTTCGAAGACTTCGTGCACCAGTATCTCAATGAACGCCGGAGGATGAGCCTGTGATCCAGTCCCTGCCATCCAACCGTCCATCCGTTTTCCAGCCCTGCTAGCGATGTCTTTCCTGACCCCCTGGCTTTTATACGGATTCTCGCTGCTGGCGGTGCCGATCGTCATTCACCTCTGGCAGAGGAAGCGGATTGTCCACGTGCCGTTTTCGACACTGCGCTTTCTCAAGATCGTGGCGGCGCGCACCAGCCGCAGCGCCAAGATCGAAAATCTGCTCCTGTTGTTGCTCCGCTGCCTAATCGTCGCGCTTGTTATTGCTGCCGCAGCCAAGCCGGTGGTCTCGACTGAGGCGACGAAGTTTTTCGGAGGAAACGTTCCGCGATCCATCGCCCTCGTTATCGATCAGTCGATGAGTATGGGATATAAGGGCGGCGACGAAATCCGGCTCGCCCGAGCCAAGCAACAAGCCCAGGCAGTGATCGATGATCTCAAGGCTGGCGATGAAGTGGCGGTGATTGCGGTCAGTGACCGGCCCAAGATGCTTGTGGCCGAACCCACGGTGGATCATGCCGTGGCACGCCAGGCGGTTGATAGTGTGCAACTCACCGAATCGAAGACCGACTTTTCCAGCGGCCTTCGTGAAGCGCGCAAAGCCATCGGCAAAAAGGTGCATGGGGTGAAGCAGATCTTCCTTTTCACAGATAATCAGGAAGGCGGTTGGCAATTCGATCAGAGCGGGGTGTTTGACGATGCGTGGAAGCAGATGAGTCCGAAGCTTGTCGTGGTGCGTCCGGATGATTTGAGCCCGGTGAACTCGGCGGTGACAAAGGTTCGTTTCGACACGCCGTTTGTCTCGTCGGGCACATTGGCGCGTGGCGTTGCGACGGTGGAGAACCATTCCAGCGCGCCATTCCGGGATTTGCTCGACATTAAGATTTCCGGGGATCGCGTGACGCAGAAGCCCGTGGAAGCGGCGCCGGGAAGTTCGGTGGAAGTGCCGTTCGAGTTCCAGACGCCGACCGTCAGTGGCCGGTGGGTGCAGGGGACGGCGAGCTTGTCCGGTGACAACCTTCCGGCGGACGACAAATTCTATTTCTCATTGCCCATCTTCCAGCCGCCGCGCGTGCTCATTGTGGAACAGGGGGATGGACCAGAAAAAGCGCGCCCCGGATTCTTCCTGCGCAAGGCATTGAGCGCCGGCGTGGCGAGCGCGCCAATCAAGACCATCACGCCAAATGAACTCGATGAACTGCCGGTCGAGCCATACTCGGCGGTGTTCCTCGCCGGCGTGCCGAATGTCAGCGATCGTTCTTCTGTCCGTCTCGAACGCTATATCGAAAGTGGTGGCACCGTAGTGCTTTTCCCGAGCGATCAGACGGATCTGGGATCAATCGGCCGGCTCGAATGGCTTCCGGCTAAACCGACCAAAGTACAGGAACTGCCGATCGGCCGTCTGGCGGCGCGTCCGTTGGAGCCACAGCATCCACTCTTCACCAATTCCTGGGACGCCAACACACCGTTCCCGGCACTGCCGCAGCGGAAAATGCTCGCGTTCGATCTGAACAAGGACGGCCGCGTCCTGCTCACGCTGGGCGACAATCTCCCATTCATTCTCTACGGCCAACATGGCACGGGGCGCGTGATCATTGTCAATGCCTCGCCGGATCGCGCCTGGGGCGACTTCCCGCTGACTCCGGCATTCCTTCCACTGGTCCAGCAGATCGGCCGGCTTTCCATGTCACGGACGGGTAAGGACGCGACGTTCTCGGTGGGTGATCCGGTGCCAGCACCTTTGTCCCTGCCGCGCGATCAGCAGCTTACGCTCAAGACGCCGCATGGCGCGATGATTCCGCTGCAATCGGGCGGTGCGCTGGTCGATTACGCAGATCAGGCTGGATTCTACCAGGTCCTCTCGGCCACGGAGGGTGAAGTGCACCAGTTCGCCGTGAACATCGATGGCCGCGAAGCCAACCTCGACCCGATCAGCGATGAGGCGCTGCAAAAGATCGTTGGACACGAGAATGTCATCGGTCTCGATGCGCTTCGCGTGTGGCTGGCGCAGAGCAGGGGATTGAAGCCGCTCTGGCCCTTGCTCCTCGTCCTCGCCCTGCTGCTCTACGCCGGTGAGTCGATCTATTCCAACCTGCTCGCGAAACACCGGGCTCAAGGCGAAGAGGCGCACATCAAAACGGGCCGTCTCAACAAACGGCGTTTCGGCCAGCCCTTCCGTGCTGCAGAAAATGCTGGAGAGAACGAGCCGGCTGCACCGGCTCCGACACCATCCGAGGAGGCGGCGGTATGAAAGACTTCCTCTCGAATCCCATTCTCCCCTGGCCGCTGCTCGTGCTCCTGGTGTTGCTCATTGCGGGTGGCATCGGATGGAGCTTGTGGCAGGGATTGCACTCGCAGGAACGCGCCTTGGCGCTGGGCGGATTCCGTCTCGCGGCGCTGCTCGTTTTCGTCCTCATTTTCTTCCAGCCGCAGAAACGTTACGACGAAGTCACCACGCTTCGTCCGCAGCTTGCCGTGGTGCTCGACACTTCCGAGAGCATGACCGATCCGGTCGATGAATCGCAGCCGCGCCGGGCGGATCGGGCGAAGGAACTGCTCAATTCCGACGCGATCGCGAAGGCGCGTAAAAACTTCGATGTCCGGCTCTTTTCCTTCGACTCGAAACTCGCTGAGCTTCCAGCGGACGCGAAGGACCTCAAATTCCAGGGCGGCGGCTCGAACGTCGTTTCGGCGCTCAACCAGGTCGAAGACCGTTTCCGCGGTCAACCGCTCGCCGGTGTTCTCCTCCTCACCGACGGACTCGACACTTCGGGTGCATCCAAAGGGGCGACGATCACTCCGAACGCGCCGGTCTACACTTTCGAGCTCGAGAAGGAGTTCAAAGCCAAGGTGCGCGCGAGTCGCATCTCGATGGGCAACGTGGATTATCCCGCGCGCGTCGTGGTGGGATGGGATTCCGAAATTCATGCGGGCATCGTCGGTTCCGGCATGAATGGCAAGACGGTGAGCGTTGAATTGTGGAAAGATGGCAAAAAGCAAACCGAGACCACGGTTGCCTTCAATGAAGACGAACAGACACGCAATGTCGGCTTCCCGGTGGCGCCGACCGAACCGGGGATGATCCAGTACGAATTGCGGGTGAACGATCCCGCCGCGGACAAGGATGCCAAGAGCTACCCGTTCGTCATCGAGGCCCTCGCGCCGGGCAAGCGGATTCTCTACGTGCAGAACACCCTCGATTTCGATTTCAAATTCCTGCGCAAGGCGATCGTCAGCGATCGCAATCTGCAGCTCAATGCTTTCGTCCGCTGGGGCGACGGACGGCTGGTCAGCATGGGCGAACGCGGAGTGCCGGCGGCGGCGAAGCTGGACCTGACGACGGCCGGATTGACGAAATACTCGGTGGCCATCCTGGGCGATCTGCCTCCCGAGGTGCTGACCGCGGAGAACTATCAATCGCTCAAGGAATTTGTGAATCGCGGCGGTGGTCTCGTACTGCTCGGCGGGCCGAATCAAATGCCTTCGCCGCAGGTGGCAAAGTCCGCGCTGGGCGAAGTCGCGCCGGTCAAACTTCCCGCGGAATACAAAGAAGCGAATGTGACGGTGCAGATTACTGAGGCCGGCTTGCGGCATCCGGTTTTCGGGCCGCTTTTTGCGAACATCAAAGACTTCCCGCCGCTGCTGACTGCGAATCTTTCCGCCGGTCCGGCAAATCCGACGACCGAGGTTCTCGTGGAAGGCAAGATCGGGGATCGCACCATCCCGTTGGTCGCGGCGACACGCTTCGGACAGGGGCGCGTGGTTTCGATCACAAGCGACACCATCTGGCGGTGGCGTCTGGCCGCGAAGAGCTGGGGAGCCGACCGTTCGCCTTACGACACTTTCTGGACGCAACTCATGGATTGGCTGATCCCGAAGGAGCAGGACAAACAGAATACCAATAAGATCGAACTCTTCACTGAGCGCGCCAACTATCTCATGGGTGAACGTCCTGAATTGCGCGGGATTGTGACCTTGATCGATGACAAGGCGAGGCCGCCGGTGAACCTGCCGGTGACGATCAAAACGCCGGATGGCAAGACCTTCGATTACACCATGAAGCCGGCGATGCTGCCGGGACCGGGGGGAAGGCAGCTCTCCGGTTATCGGGTGGAAGTGGAGCCCAATGTTCCCGGTGTTTTTGCCGCCCATTCCACGGTGGAAATCGGTGGAATCAAGGTGGAAGGCGAGACTCGCTTTGTCGTGACCAAGCCGGCAACAGAATTGACCTCCAAGCCGATGGATCGCGACTTCCTGAAACAGATCGCTGCGCAGACCGGAGGCCGCTATTTCCCGCTGGAGGAAAAGGATCAATGGCTGGCGAATATTCACTACAAAGAACAGCAGTTTGCCCGCATGCAGATCGCTGATCTCTGGAATAATCCCATTGTCCTGCTCCTCTTCCTGGGTGCGCTTTCCGGCGACTGGATCCTTCGTAAACGCTGGAATCTGCCCTGACTTTTTCCATGAACTCTCGATTCCCCTACATGAAACTGCCTCTTGTCCTCCCCGCGTTGATTGTGACCTGCGTCATCGGGTTGCTCGTTCGCTCCCATGCGCAAAGTCCACTTACTTCCGGTTCGCGCGCCAGCGATCTGGACGCCTTGAAATCGCATAGTTTTGGCAGCGCGACTTCCGCGCCTGGCGGAAACCTGGTTCCGAACGGGAATTTCTCCGATAAAACGCCGCTCAAGTTCTTTCGTTATGATTTCCCCTACCAGGACTTCTATGTCGATAACGTGAAGTATGTGAAGCAGGTGAACCAGGGAGGCAAGAACTGCGCGGAGCTGTCGCTCCCGGCGGGCATTGCCGGTAATCAGGGTGGCAAGATCGAGACGGCGTTGATTCCCGCCGAGCCTGGTGCGACTTATCGCGCGGAAGTTTCCTGTATGACCTGTGATTTTTCCGCCAAGATCCATGCGGAAGCGTATGCCGAGGATCCGCGCCCCGATGCGCAGCGAACTGCGGAAGAATCAAAAGGAGTGAAGACCACCATTCTTCGGATTCCGCCCATGGATGGTCACAAAGCCCTGGTGATGATTTATCGCTCCCAATTCATTGATCCGCCGGGCAATTCCAAGAAATGGGATGTGGTTAAGCGCGAGTTTACGATTCCCATGGACTACAGAGTGGCCGGCGAAGATGTCAAACCAGCCTTCATTACGATTAAAGCGACCGTATATGGTGCGACGATGAATGCCGGAAAATCTTATTTCACGGATTTCAAACTCGTGAAGATCAAGGAGCCGGGCGCGGCGCCCGCGCCGAAAACCTCGGGCCCGGCTTCCAACAAGGACGCCGTCGTTCGCTAACCTCCGTGACGAATGCCTTCGCTTTGTTATCTAACTGCCTCGGACTTTCTTCCTAACTCGAGAGCCTTTGTATCCCTATTTGTATAATTCCTGCTAGCAACCAACAGCCCAGTTAACTAGACTCCACCTATGCCACTGTCCTCACAGATCGTACATGCGCGCCTGCAGGATACGGCGCGAAAATTCCGCTGGTCGCGGAGTGCCAAATACCTCATCGCGGGGGCGGCGCTATCGCTGTTCTTCCTTATTCTCTTTCTGACCCTGGATGCCTGGATTCATTTCGGAGCCGCGGGGCGCTGGGCCGGATTTGCCTTCACCATGTCCACGCTGCTCGCGGGGATCGGCCTCGCCTGGTACGCGTGGCGTCCGAAGATCTCCGAGGCCAGTATCGCGCGGCGTATTGAGGTGGCGTCTGGCGGAGCTGGAAACGTACTGATCAGCGCTGTCCAGTTTGACGGCACACTGCCCGCGAACTCGCCGCTGCGCGCGGCGATTTTCTCGGAAATGAATGATCCGTTTCCAAGTGTGCGATGGGAGGCGGTTTTTGATGTGCGGCGGCTCAAGCAACTCGCCTTCACGCTGGCTGGAGTTTGCCTGGTGATCTTTACCTGGGCGGCGATCAAGCCGAAGTATTTCGCGAATTCCGCGGCCCGTATTTTCCTTCCCGCGAGCAATATTGCTCCGCTCACCCGGACGAAGATCGATACCCTGATTCCCGGAAACGATACGGTGGTCCGTGGCCGCGAAGTGGCCGTGACCGCCTCGCTGGCCGGCGAGATGCCGAAGATGGCGTGGGTGCACTTCCGCGAGGAAGGTTCGAGCTGGCAGAAGGCTTTGATGGAACACGAGGTCGGCAAAGCGGAATTCGGCTTCGCCTGGAAGGACGTGAAGCAGCCGTACGATTACTATGTGGAAGCGGGAGATGCGCAGTCGCCGGTCTACAAGATCGCGGTTCGTCCGAAGACGGCGATCAAGGCCCGCACGGCGGAGATTCAGCCGCCCGCTTATACCGGTCTACCGAAACAGGCCGTAACGGATTTCAGCGTGCTGCAAAACGTGATTCCAGGTTCGCGCGTTTCGATGAATCTGGAGTTCAATAACGCGCTCTCCGATCTGAAGGTGACGGACGAAAAGGGCGACACGGTAAGTGCGACCAAGGGCACTGATACAAAGTGGACGGTGGCTTCGGAGATCAAAGGCAACCGGACGCTGAAACTCGATTTCCGCGATGCCATGGGACTGGCGGATCAAGCCGTTCTCCAAATCGCCATTCGTGCGGATGACCCGCCGAAAGTGGTGGTGGCAGACCCGGTGGAGGGTCGTGATCTCGTGGCGGCGAAGGGTGCAAAGCTGGCGGTGAAATTCACCGCGACGGACAACTTCGGGCTCGGCTCGGTCGCGCTCTACCAGAGCACGAACGACAAGGACGATGCCAAGCTCATCCAGGAATGGAGCGAGGCTGATGGCAAGAAGTCCTTCGAAATGACCGCTCAAGTGGCGCTTGCTCCAGTTGTCGATGAAGATCGCGTGACTTACCGGCTGATTGCGAAGGACAAGAATAACGTCACCGGCCCGGGCGTGACACTATCCCGTCCGATCGTCATTTCGCTGACCTCCGCCCAGAAGGTCGAGCAGCAGATGAACGAAGCGGCGAACAAACTGCAGAAGGGCTTGGAAGTGCTGATCAGGCTGCAGCAGGCAAACCTGGATGAGACTCGCGTTGTGCTGACTCGCAAGGATGCGGGGCCACTTACCGGTCTTGTTGATCGCGAGGTGCAGATCAATGACGGCGCGCTCAAGCTTGCTTCTGCAGCGGACCTGCTTTCGCCGGATGTGCGGCGCGAACTCGCTTCGCTTTGCCAGAAGGAGATCAAGGATGCGGTGATTGCCCTGCGCAATGCTGGTGCGGCGTCGAGCGAGAACCGGGCGAAATTCCTCGGTATCGGAATTCAACTCGAGACGATGATCCTGGCCCGCCTGCAGGGCGTGCCGGCGAGTGCGGAAGAAGATGCTAAGAAGGCGGCGATCGCCGAAGTGATTTCGGGCGTGGAAGACCTGCTCAAGAAGGAGCGGGACATCATGCGCCAGACGAAGACGGGTGGAGAAGCCGCCGCGACAAAACTCGGCGACCAGCAGGATACGCTCGCGGAGAAATCCACCGCAGTCCGTAAGAGCGTGGACGCTGACAGCAAGAACGCCTCAATCGGGGATCCCGATTTCCGCAAACGCCTCGCCAAAGTGGCAACGATGTTCGGCGAACTCAAAGTCTATGAAGACATGCTTTCTGCCGCGGAACAGCTCCAGACAAAGAAACTCGCTCCGGCGGGCGACACGGAACAGCGTGTCGTGAACAACCTCGGCAAAATGGTGGAACTGCTCAATCAATGGCAGCTCGCCGACGCCGAGAAAGCTGCGGACGATCTGCGCAAGGATGCCGAACAGATGCAGCAGAAGCTCGACAAACTGGCCGAGATCCAGCGCGACATCGTGGAGAAGAGCAAAGACATGGCGCGCAAGGATGAGTTCCGTCCGGAAGATATCGCGACGGCCAAGGAGATCCAGGAGCAGAAGGATCTGATGAAGGACGTGCTCGAGCAGATGACCACGGATTTGCAGGCCTTCCCGGATATGAAGCCGGGCAATGAGATGAAGACGGAGCTGATGAGTGTCTTCGAGGATGTGGACCAGACCGACAAGCAGGACGCCGCGGACGGCAAACTCAAGGCCGATACGATCGCCGTCCAGAAGGAGCAGGGGATTCTCGATGCCATCGAACAGGCGAAGAAGATCGCTGCCGACATGGAAATGTGGCTCCCACACAAGAGCGACACGGCGAAGTGGCAGCTTGAGAACTTCGACAAAGCTGAAATGCCGGAAATCCCGAATCTGCCGCTGGCCGATGCGATGGAAGACATCGTGGGTGATCTGCAGCAGGATCAGCAGAACCTCGACGCGCAGGATGCTGCATCCAACCAGGCCTTCGCCATGAACCCTGCGAATGGCTGGGAAATCAGCGATGGTCCGCAACCGGGCTTCGGTGCGCAGGGCAAGAGCGGCAACCAGAAGCCGAATCATAACGAGCAGATGGGCCGGTCCAGTGGTGGACGCGAAGGTATGAGCGACGGCGAGATGGCGGGCAACGAAGCCAGCAATCTCAAGGGTGACGAAGCCGATACCCGCCGCACCAAGGATCCACTTCAGCAGGGCCAGGTGAAGGATGAGGGCGGTATTGGCAAGACCAAGGCCACCGGTGGCGGCAAGGCCGGCGGCTTCTCCGATCGCAACGGCATGGATGGCGATGCGCCGATCCGTGCTGTCAAAGCACCAAAGACGGAAGTGCAGAATGCGGAAGCGGTGAAGCAAGCGCTCCTTGCGGAGAAAACCTCAAAGAAGGCGGCTCAGGCCAGCCTGCTCCATCTGCAGGGTGGTGAGCAATTGCAGCAGGTCGCACAATTGATGGATGAGTCTGCCCAGGCCATGCGCGAAGGCCGTATGAAAGACGCGCAGGGCTTGCACCAGAAAGTCCTGGGCCGTCTGCGCGAGATCAAGAGCGGCGTCGCTTCGAGCGAAGTCATCAGCGTGGCCAGCGGTGACGGCGCGCACGGACAGGACAAGCAGTTGCTCGGCGGAAACGAAGGTGAAGCGCCGGCGCAATACAAGGAGCAGGTTGCGGATTACTTCCGATCGCTAGTGGAAGATAAATAATGGCCGCTCCTCACCTGACGACAGGGCGTCCGGAAAGCCGACGTTCTGCCAGTGCCATCGAAAAGCAAATTCGCACCGGCCTCGTTCGGCCGGTGCGGAGTCTCGCCCTTGCCGGATTCGGGCTGATTGCAGCCGGATCAGTGCATGCAGCCGACCCTTGGGCTGTGCCGGATGCTCCTTTTCGCGCCGTGGTTCGCGCCACAAAAGACGCACCTTCCACACCGGAGAACGGCTACGGAATCGAATTGCCGGAGCTCGGTCAGACCATGCCCTCGATGGCGGATATCGTTCTCGCCGATGCAAAGGGTCAATTACTGCCGCTGGCCAAAGTCTGGCGCGGTGAAGGGCAGAAAGTCCTGCTCCTCGCCCAGACGCTGCTTCCGGGCCAGGAATACTACGTTTACTACGGTGGCAACCGGCAGCGGCGCCAGGTTCCTTGGACCCCAAAAGTAAGCCTTGTGCTGGAGACGCGTCGTTTATCAACCAAGGGAGGGAAATTCGAAGACTGGCCGTCGCTTGAATCCGCCTGGAAGAAAGCAACTGATGTGGATGGCGCCGGATTTGTTGGCGCGATCGACCACGGGGAAAATCCTTTCGGAGATAGCACGGAGTTCATCAGCCACTACACCGGCTGGCTGAAGACCGACGGCAAAAAGACTACGCTTTACACGCTTTCCTCCGATGCCTCGTTCATCCTGGTGAGCGACCGCTTTTCATTCGGCTGGCCCGGGCAGCACAATGCCCGGGCGAACGTGAACAACCTCTCGAAGAAGGAGGTTGAGACCCTGCCGGGTGCAACGCAGATCGACTACTATCAGGTCAAGACGGGACCCGATCCGGCGACGATGGTTCTCGGCTGGTTTGCGGGTGGAAAGCCGGTGCCGGTTCCAAGTGGGAGCTGGCTGCATTCTGGTGGGACTGAAGTCGAGCGCGTCGAGCAGGCGCAGAGCTTCCCGGTTCCCGTGGTCGAATATCACCTTCGTTCCTATGTCGGCTGGAATGGCCTTTGGCTGTACGACACGCAGTGCACCCTGAAAGGCGGAGTTCCGGCAGGGTGGACGGCGGAATGGAGCTTCGATGACGGCGCTAAATTTGCAGGGCCGGAGTGTGAGCGAGTCATCCCCGGGCCGGCGGTGCGTTCCGTTCGTGTGCAACTCGTGCGCGGAAAAGACGTGGTGCAGGGCCTGAAGAAGATCGAGTTCAGCGGTAATCCGCATGAGGCGAATACTGAAGATGAGGCAACCCGGGTGCACTATCTCAAGCTGCTCGACGGTGAGAACCCCGCGCTCCTCGCCGCTTCCACGCTCAAGCCGGACTTCGAGTTCGCGAACGAGTTTGGGACGGATCAACAGATCGGTCGTTTTGCGACTGCCTGGATGGCAAAGAACCCAGACATCAACGATCCGCTCTGGATCTCCGGACAACTCGCCCACGTCCGCTCTCTGGCGCAGACGAATCCGCAACAGGCCCTGACGGAATTGCATCGCCTGGATAGCCCGGCGCGCGCCAAGTACGGCAAAGAGTTGGGCCTGGCCGAACTGGATATTCTCGTCTTTCACCTGAAAGATCCGGCGGCTGTCCAGACCGGCAATCGTGTGGCGTTCGAGAGTCCGAACACAGATGCCGCCCGCCTGGCGAAGATCCGTGTGGGCGACCTCTACCGGTTGCTCGGCAAGACGACGCAAGCGGTGGATCAATATCGTTCCGTGCAAAAAACGGTCGGCGACGAAACGCAGGGCCGAAAATACGCCGCCCAGGATCGTTCGAATTCCATCACCATCACAGATCTCATTGAGGGAAATTATCGGCATGAAGCCGAGGACAAGGTGCGTGAGTGGGAACTAGTGCATCCAATGGCGAAGTACGACAGCGATCTCCTCCTGATTCGCGGACGCGTGCTCATGCTCTTTGGCCGCTGGCAGGAAGCGCTCCAGGAGATCGAGTCTTTCCGGCAGATGCAGCCCGACAGCCCTTATCAGATCCCCGCCGATTTCTATCGTGCGGAAGCGCTCTTCCAACTCGGCAAAAAAGATGAAGCGCGGAAGATTTGGTCCGATATTGCCACCAAATATCCCAAACACGAACTGGCTTCCGAGAGCCGCCGCCTCGCAGAACAGAAATGAAGACAACCCCCTTGATCGAATCGAATCGGCGCGCACGCGCCTCCTGGCTCAGACGCCTCTCCAGGCCGCTGCGGATCGCCGGCGCACTGGTGGGGATGGCGGTTGGCTTGGCCATGGCGCAGACGACGAATCTCTATACCAAGCCGCACGCGGACGCCTCCGGCGGCATCACTGGGCACGTCGATGCGGAAGTCACCCATGCACTCGCGCTCGAGCATGACCGCGTTTCATGTTATAAGGCTGAGCTTTCCGACGGCGGCAAAAGCTTCCGTTTCGCCGGGCTGCCGACGGGTAAGTATGATCTCGTCTTTGTGACGAAGTCCGGAATCGTTTACGAAGGCCTGGCGCTTGGGGAAGACCCGAAGCTGAGCGGCGTGGCCATGAAGCACCTGGAAGAGCGCGTTAACAAGGCCGACACCTTCTTCAACAAGGCGAAGATCGTGCGCTTCGGAACAATCAATGACGGCGAGACGTTGGTGGCACTTATCGAACGCGGCCGAGACAAGCAGATCCTCAAGCAATCCGGCGAAGTCCTGAACGCAAACCTCCGCCGGCTGGAAGTTACCGATTTTGAAAAGGCCACGGACGACTGGCAGATGATGACCGGCCGCCACCTCTATCGTGAAGAAGCCCCGCTCGGTCCGGGCATGGACTTCTTCAAACACAAATACATCCCAGAAATCGGAAATGTCCGGGTCATTGACAGTGTCAAGGACCTCGGCACGATCTCATTTTCCCCCGCAAGCTAAGCAATTCCCTTCATCCCCATGCCACTCATTCGTGCACGCATCGGCCATCTTCAGGGCCATACCTTTCCTCTCGGCGAAAGTCAGGTCGTAATTGGCCGCGACCCGGCCAGCGACATCGCGCTGAATCCCGAATCCGCTGCTTCACGGCGGCACGCGGCGGTCTATCCACAAAATGGCCGCTGGCGGATCCAGGACCTTGGCAGTGTCAATGGCACCATTCTCAATGGCATCCGCCTGGATGACGGCGAACTTAGTCACGGCGACGAAATCGTGATCGGGGAGGAAGTTTTCACTTACGAAGACGATAGTAATGGTTCCGCTACCCATGAGACGGAAGCGCCCGCTCCGGCTCACGTGCCGCCTCCGCCTGCGGCGCGTTCGATTCCGATTCCCACCGGTGCTGGCGCCGGTTCGCCGGAAGTGCAGGCCATGATTCGCCAGATGAGCGAGCGGATGAAGGTGATCGAGCGCGAGATCGGCAAAGCGATCGTCGGCCAGCTCGACATCGTACGCGACATGCTCACCGCGATCATTTCCCGCGGTCACGTACTGCTCATCGGTATGCCCGGTCTGGCGAAGACCACGTTGGTCCGCACCATCTCGGAAGTTTTGCATCTCCAGTTCCGCCGTATTCAGTTCACGCCGGACTTGATGCCGAGCGATATTACGGGGACGGATATTCTCGAAGTCGACGACACGACCGGGAAGAAAGAGTACCGCTTCATCAAGGGCCCGATCTTCAGCCAGATCCTGCTCGCGGACGAAATCAACCGTACCCCGCCTAAAACCCAGGCCGCGTTGCTCGAAGCGATGCAGGAATACCGCGTCACGGCGTCAGGCCAGACCTTCACGCTCGAACCGCCCTTCTTTGTGCTCGCGACGCAAAACCCGCTGGAGCAGGAAGGCACCTATCCGCTGCCGGAAGCGCAGCTCGACCGCTTCATGTTCTCCGTCTACGTCGACTATCCGTCCGAGTCGGAGGAAGAGCAGATCGCGAAATTCACGACTTCAAACGTGAAAGTCGTCCTGAACAAAGTGCTCGATGCGGCGCAGATCATCGAACTGCAAAACGTCGTGCGCGATCTGCCGATCAGCGATCACGTGGTGAAATACGCCGTGCGGCTCGTACGTTCCACGCGCCCCGGCGATCAGCGAGCGCCGGAATTCATCAAGAAGTGGATACACTGCGGCTCCGGTCCGCGTGCCGCGCAGAACCTGCTCCTCGCCGCGAAAGCCCGCGCCGTCATCGACGGGCGCATGCTGGTCACTGCTGCTGACGTCCGTTCGGTGGCCCGGCCGGTCCTACGTCATCGTATCTTCACGAACTTCACCGCCGACTCTGAAGGCATGGACACGAACAAGATCGTGGACAAGCTCCTTGAAGCGGTGCCCGAGCCCGGCGAGAAGGATTATTGATCTTGTGAGGTGGCAGGCAAGTAATAGAGCCGCCACCTCAATGGAACGCGTCGTTGCCAGCCTGACTGGTCTTTACCTCAGGCTGGAGGTTGCGTGTCGTGGCCGGCAGCGATTCGGGCCAGAGCCTTGCGCTGCCTTTCCTTTTTGCGGCATTCGCGGCATCGAACGGCTGTTTGGTAGTAAGGAGCGCGAACGACTTCGTAGTACCACTGTTGATCTTCAGCGGTCCACGTTTGCAACGTCCCGCAGTCTTTGCAGGCAAACTCCTGGTCCGAGTAATATCGTAGTGTCGGGGGTGACCACGACCCGCCGAGATTGATGCGGTCCGGATCGACGGGAATGACATTTGGTGGAATCGCTGATTCATCGGCGATCCAGCCGGCAGCGATGAGCTTGGCCACACGTGCTTTGCGATCCGCAACGCCGCGCTGTGTAAGGTGTTTCTTTTTTCTGCGGGTCACGGTTTGACTGATACGACATTTGGCCGTCCCCTGAAATAGATAGTAGCGAGGAGGTTTACGTCTGCGAAAGGGACCGCATGCGATTATGCAGCAGAAATTCGCGACTTCCCATTGCATCGCGGCCAAGCCGTGGCACTTCGTACCTGATGCGCTTAAATCGTTATCTTGCCGCCGCTGGATTGGGCTCCCGCCGAAATGTGGAGGAGCTCATCCGCAGCGGCCGCGTGCGGATCAATGGGCATCTCGTGGAGGATCTGGCCACTCAGGTGAACCCCCAGGATGTGGTCAAGGTCGGAAATCGCGTCGTCCGCGCGCAAGCCACCATTCACGCTATTCTCAACAAGCCGCGCGGTTATGTCGTCACCTCGGATGATGAGCACGACCGCAAGACCATCTACGAACTTTTGCCCACCGGCTGGCCGCGCGTCTTTCATGTCGGGCGCCTCGACAAGGACAGCGAAGGAATGCTCATCGTCACGAATGACGGCGATCTTTCCCTCGCGCTGACCCATCCACGGTACAAGATCGACAAGGAGTACGAGGTCGGCATCGATAAGCCGTTCGATCCCGAGCATCGCGAGAAATTGCTGCGCGGTTTCCATATCCAGGGTGGCCGGGCGAAGATGGAGGAAATCCAGGAGCTCAAGGGCCTGCGCCTGCGCATCATTCTCCGCCAGGGACTCAAGCGCCAGATCCGCCTGATGCTGTACGAAATGGGCTACGAGGTCACCTATCTCCGCCGCGTGCGCATCGGCATGGTCGAGCTCGGCCAGCTCCATCTTGGCGAATGGCGGCTCCTTTCCGCAGCCGAAGTGACTTCCCTGCGCAAGGGCGAATCGCCAGCTCCCTCGCCCGCACGGGAGAGCCGGCCAAATCCGCCTCGTGATCGCGATCGCGCGCCGGCTAGCGAAGCGCCAGCGCCGCGGGCTCGCTCAACGGAAGACCGTGGGCCGAAGCCACCCCGGGGTAGGTCACGTGACCATCGATCAGATTCAGCCCCGAAAGCAAATGGGGATCGCGGCGGAAGGCGCCCGGGACCCCGTGGTCCGCGAGAAGCTCGACGTAACGATACGTCACGTTGGTAAGGGCCTGCGTGGCAGTGCGGGCGTAGGCCGCCGGCATGTTTGTCACGCAGTAGTGAATCACCCCTTCTTCGATAAATGTCGGGTCCTCGTGCGTGGTCGGGCGCGAGGTCTCGGCGCAACCGCCCTGGTCGATCGCGATATCCACGAAAACGCTGCCGGGTTTCATGCTGCGCAGCATTTCGCGGGAAACGAGTTTCGGCGCTTTTGCTCCAGGCACAAGCACGGCACCGATGAGCAGGTCGACGTTGGGCAGCAGTTCCATGAGGTGCGCCGGGCTCGAGTAGAGCGTGTGCGTGCCGTGCATCGTGATGTCGAGAAAACGCATCCGCTCAACATCCACTTCGAGAATCGTTACGTCCGCTCCCAGGCCCGTGGCCATGCGGGCGGCGTTCACACCGGAAGTGCCGCCGCCGAGCACTACGACTTTTCCCGGAAGCACACCGGGAACGCCGCCGAGCAGGACACCTTTGCCGCCGCGATGTTTGGCGAGGGAATAAGCGCCCACGATCGTCGACATGCGCCCCGCGATTTCGCTCATCGGCTCGAGCAGCGGCAGGCGGCGATTTACCTCGACCGTTTCGTAAGCGATGGCGGTAGCCTTCGAGGCGGCCAGCGCTTCCGTAAGGCTCTTGCTCGCCGCGAGGTGCAGGTAGGTAAAGAGAATCTGGCCCTGGCGAATGTGCGGATATTCCTCCGGGAGCGGTTCCTTGACCTTCACGATCATCTCGGCGCGCGCAAACACCTCGTCCCGGTTCGCTACGAGTTCGGCGCCAGCCCGCTGATAGTCCTCGTCCGGATATCCCGATCCCGCACCAGCTCCGGTCTGAATGAGAACCGTGTGGCCACGCTTCGTGAGTTGATAGGCGCCGGCGGGAAGCAGCGCGACGCGGTGCTCCTGTGATTTAATTTCTTTTGGAACTCCGATGATCATAGAGAAAGAGGAAGGGGATAGCGTTCCGTGTGTTTTGGGGATGATCCAGTGGAAAGGGGGATATGACGCAGGTTGGCGGGCTTGGGCGAATGCTGTGTGTCGCTCACGTGGATCTAGCTACCAACTCCAAACGTTCAGATGTCGCAATTGTACCTTATCCCGAACTTGAAATCGATGCTCGCCCAGCGCCCTATTGCAAGCAGAGCGCTGAACTCAGAATCATTGAATGTTGGGAGTTTAGCGTTGGGAGTTGGGTGTTTTCGGGGGCAGTGTTTCCGATCCTTTCCGAAAAGCGACTAGTAACTCCGATCCCTCATTCGCGACTAGCAATGGTCCCTCCCGGCACAAATGTCGGCATCACCAGATACTGCCGCCGCGTCTCACTGCCATTCCTGACTAAATCCAGGACTTGCCGGGAAATCTTGCGCGCGAAGCTTGCCGGATCGAGTGAATAGCGGGCTGGCTCCGGAAACAGATGATCGAGAAATGGATCATCGTCGCGCGAAATCAGAGAGATGTGTGTCGGGATGCGATAGCCATTGCTGCTTAGCCAGGTCATCACGGTGGCAAAGTGAGTGGACTGAATCACATAGATAGCAGTCGGCGTGAATCCCGCGAGCATCCGCCGCAACGCGTGCGTGACACCCGCGGGCGTGCCATTGTGTTCGGCCACATGAAGGGTGGCGGCGGTCCGATTGGTGAGGCCTTCGCGAAAGCCTGCTTCCGTTTCGAGATCACCCGCCAGCGGAGCGGAAGGGCGAAGCAGGCCGAGTTGGCGATGGCCCCGGCCCAAAAGCACACCGGCGGCATGATGCGAGGCGGCGCGGTAATCACGATCCACCGAAGTAAGCCGGACTCCGGTATGCACGGTGCCGGCGACGACGCACGGCGAATTGGATGTCTCGAACCAACGCTGGATCTGTTCGGTGGAACGATAGAGCACCCAGGCGCCTGCTTTCTCGCGAGCGGCCAGTTCGCTAAGTGCCGTGCCGGGATTTTGCCGATAAGTCGCCGCACTTACGACAACGCGGAGAGTCCAGCCATGGGAAGCCAGATGTTCACGAAGGGCATCGATCCAGAAAACCGTCGTGCTGTTGAGCCGATGAAGCGGCTCGGGCGTCAGCAGAGCGACTGATTCGCTTGCTGGTAGTTTGTTTGCCGGAGCCGATGCCTGCCGGATCTCGCGCCGCCGCCCTTGGCCGCTGCTGATGAGGCCTTCCCTTTGCAGTGCAGCCAGTGCAGCGCGGATTGTGGTCCGGCTCACGCGCAGCCGGTTGGAGAGCTCGAGCTCACCGGGCAATCCTTTGTTCCACTCACCGCCCGCGATCGCTTCCCGCAGGATGGCCGCGGTCTCTGTCACGAGAGAATGGCGTTGCGGAATCCGGCTCATTACTTGGCGTTATCTATTTGCTCAAAATCGGGTTCCAGCCGGACAAACATACGAAGCCACTCGCGGTACATGGTTTGCCCGAGCGTAATCGTCTTCGCGCGTACCCGTGCATCCAGTGCTTCCGGGGAATCTCCATCATAGTGGCCGAACCAGCCGCACGCGATGTGGCGGGATGCGAACAGGAAACTCTCCAACTCCGCCGACGTGCAACTGAGCGGAAACGTCTCCTCGATTACGATTGGTTTTCCTACCACGCATTGCTTGAGCGCTTCGAGTGCTTCGCCGGGTTTCTTCGAGTCGGGGTAAAGATGCACGCTCAGGAAATCCAGTTCCGGTGCTACTTTGGCGGGAAGAAAACCGGAGAGATGCTTCCACTCGCGCGACCACGGCAGCATTCCCACGGTGATCAAATGCGTCGTGTCCTGCCGATGAATGGCCGCCGTCATTTGCCGAATCCAGGCGACCGCAATGTCCTCTCGTGGACGCCCCGCGGGATCAAGCGTGATGAATTGCACGAAATCGTATCCGCCGAGCTGAGTGCCCGAGCGCCATTGTCCAGCCTCCCGCTTTTGCCCAGGGACGATCGGTTCATTGATCAAATCATAGCAAAACACGGCCGGGCTGCTTTTGCATGTCTCGGCAATCGCCTCCCAAAATATCGCCTGCGTGGCCCAGCGGGCCTTTTCGTTCATGGAGTCGTACCATGCCGGAGCATCTGACGGCCGATACGATGCGAGCCCTGTGAGGTCGAGATAAAGGCCGGTTTCTTCAGCGAGCTTCAGGAGCTGTGAAAGTCGTTCGAGCGCTGCCCGATTCGGTTGCTCCGGCGACGATATGAATTTTCCGAACTGTAAGTGCACCCGGACCGCATTGGCGCCAGTCCGTTTCATGTCGTGGAAATCCGTTTCGAGTGTTTTCCAATCGGTCTCCCAGAAGTCTTCCATCAAACGCCCCGCATGACCGTAGTTCAGGCCCCAGGGCCGAAATGGTGTCTTCGTATCTGCCGTGATGAAGCCGGTGTCTTCCCTGTCGATGATGATGCGTTCCATTGCGCCTGCGGGACCGACGAACGCGATGGATATGATGAGGGCGATTACCGCGCTGAGCGATTGAAAGCGCACGAGGAGTGAGAGAGACGTTCGGCGTGTGGCTTACAACGTTCAACCTGAAAAGGCGATTTGCGCGCTTCGTTCAATTCTCCCCCACGCAGCGCAGAATTCATCCCTTTCGAAGTTGAACGTCGAACGATGAGCGTTGAACGTTTTCCTTCTTCTTCCATGAAAGCCGCCCTTTGTTCTCTCCTTCTCCTCCTCGTGGCGGCGATCTTCTCCGGCTGCTGCCAGATGATGCCCTGGCTCTGTGTCGAAACGAAGACGACTATCGTACCGCCGCCCTATCAACTCAATAACCCTCAGCCTCCACGTGGAACCGGAGTTGGAACTGAAGTCGAAGCCATACCTGACAAGCCTTGAGGCCGGCTGGATTTGACCGCGCTACGATTGCGCCAATTCCGGATATAACTGGACGATTTCGTCTCGTGTCGGACGCCGGAGGCTTTCGATCCGCAGTTTGCGCGTCTCCCCGGCGATTGATGCTTCGATCTGTCGGGGCGCCGTCTGTTCCATCAGCGCCTGACCGAGGGGTGAAGTGTACGGCACGGGCACAAGAGCGATATCCGTCGGCAGATGATTGTCCTTCGCACCGGCCAGCAGGTAGTCCTCGGTAAATCCATTCTGCGTGACGCGCGCCACCACGCCGACCTCGACCCTCGCCGGTACGCCGCCGGCCTTTGCCCAATCGAGGGGATCCACCACTTCGTAGCCCTGGTTTTGCAGGCTTTTCAGCTCGCGCCCGACGCGCTGCTGGAGGCGTCCGGCGAGGCGGAACTTCTCCTTGCTCGCTTTGTACTCGGCGTTCTCGCTGAGATCGCCCCACTCCTTCGCGACCTTCGCCTCGCGCTGCGCCTGAAACTTCTCGCTCGTGTGTTTATCGAGGGTTTCGGCGAGATGCTGGAGACTTGGGCGGCTGACAATGACTTTCCTGGACATGAAGATGGTAGGTGCAAAATGAAGGCGCGAGCGATGCGGGACGCAACTCGAATTGAACCGTGTATTGGAAAGGAAAGATGGCGGCCTCTTCCTCTTCGTCTTCATCCCCTTTGTCTTGGATGATGAAGATGACGATGAAGAGGAAGAGAACCTGTCGCCTGCCTCGACGCTGCGAGCCATCGTTCAGGCCATATCGAACCCAAAATATGACGCAAGGGATTGCTCGCACTTCTAAGACGCACCCTGTTCACTGATTGCTTTGTCACTGTCCTTCACTCCCCGAACATTTCTCCGCTCCCTTTTCCCATGACATACCGTTCCCAAACCCGCCGTGCTTTTCTCAAACAGCTCTCGATCGGAGCCATCGCCGCGCCGTATATCAGCCGCCGGCTTTTTGCCGAGTCGACGGGGAAGATTCGCCACGCGAGCTTTGGCACTTTGGGCATGGCCTGGAGCGATGTGACGGCCATTTCGAGCCATCCGGATGTCGAGGTGGTCGCTGGATGTGATGTGGATGAACGGTCGACCACCAAGTTCCGGGAAAAGTTTCCCAATGCGCGGATCTACACGGATTACCGTGAATTGCTCGAAAAGGAGAAGGACCTGCATACGGTGAATGTTTCCACGCCGGACCACATGCACGCGCCCATCGGCGCCGCCTGCCTGCGTCGCGGGCTCCACGTCTACGGACAGAAACCGCTGACACACGATCTCTATGAATGCCGCCGCCTGGCGGAAATCGCCGCGGAAAAGAAGGCGGTGACGCAGATGGGCATTCAGATCCACTCGAGTGGCGAATATCGCACAGCGGTGAAGCTCATTCAGGATGGCGTGATTGGTAAGGTGAAGGAAGTCCACACATGGAGCGCCAAGAAGTGGGGCGATACCGGAGCGGTCCCGGCCTCTTCACCGGTGCCGGAGGGCCTTCATTGGGATCTGTGGCTGGGAGTTTGCAGTGAGCGGCCATTCATTGGCAATGGCTGGTATCATCCTGGCAACTGGCGCAAGCGCCTCGACTTCGGCACGGGCACGTTTGGCGACATGGGCTGCCACATTTACGATCCGGTTTTCAATGCACTCGCGCTGACTGCGCCTGTGAGCGTGCGCAGCGAGGGTGCGGCGCCGAATGAACATTCGTGGGCGACGGATGCGATCATTCACTACACATTCCCGGGCACGAAATATACGGCCGATCAGACCGTGAAAGTAATCTGGTATGACGGTGACCAGCGTCCGTCGGAAGAGATCAAATCCCTCGCGACGAAGGACCCGATGCCTGATGGCAAGCCGGGCAAGGTGCCGGGCGAAGGCTCGATCTTCATCGGCACCAATGGCGCGATGGTGCTGCCGCACATCGGCATGCCGCGGCTTGTGGGTGATGCGTTCAAGGATTACAAGATCGAGAAAGTGCCGGGCTCGAATCACTGGCATGAGTTCATCGACGCCGCTGCGGGCAAGGGCAAAACCGATGCCGGCTTTTCCTATGCCGGTCCGCTCACGGAAGCGGTGCTCCTCGGCAGTGTAGCAACGCGTTTCCCACATCAGACCCTCGATTGGGACGCCGCCGCGCTGAAGTTTACCAATGTCGCGGATGCCAACCGATACGTGCGGCGGAGCTATCGCACGGGATTTGTGGAGCTGTAAGGCGCAGGTGGGGCGCTGCGGAAAAAGGGAAACGTCCAACGTCCAACTTTCGACGTTCAACTTTCAACGATTTTGGCAGCGACGATTGACCATTGTCAGGTTGCGCCGCGAAGGCGCCGGTCCTTTCGAGGATGTCCGTTGGCTTGCGAGAAAGAGCTCTACGGACGTCGAAAAACGCGTTGGCGTGGAATTCTCACCGTTGAAAGTTGAGCGTCGAAAGTTGGATGTTGAACGTTTCCCATTTCTCCGGTCACTCCACGCCCGCCGCATTTGCGGTCTGTGTTTCCGGCTCAGCCTCGGGCAGCGGCGCGGACGCCAGCTGGCGGACGCCGCTCAAGAGCAACGTGACGCAGACGGCGTATCCACCAGAGCAAACCAGCATGGCGTTCCGCATGCCAATCTGGTCCACAAGGGCTGAGATGAGCAGCCCGGAGAAGGGGACCAGGCCGAAGAAACTGAGACTCGCCACGGAAGAAACCCGGCCTCGCAGGTGGTGGGGGGCGCGCTCCTGGATGACGATGTTCGAGAGCCCAAAATTCGTGGAGAGCCCGAGTGTCAGGAGGATGATCGAAACGCAGGCCACAGCAAGATTTGGTGCGAGCGCCAGGCCGAGAGCGCCGATGGCCACGACCGTGGAACCGTACTTTAACGCGGTAGCTCGATGGCCTCGTCCGATCGACAGGAGCCCGAGCGAGCCGGAGAGGGAACCCACGCCGGAGACGGCCATGAGGATGCCCATCTTCTCCGAAGGCAGCCCAAGCGTCACTCGCGAGTACAGGGGCATGAGGATGATCAGAAATGGCGAAATGAATCCCGCTGAAGCGGCCATGAGCAGGATCATCCGGCTGATCGGCGCATCCTTCCGCACATAGGAAATGCCTTCCTTGATGCCGGATCGGCGCTCTTCCTCCTCGTGGGCAGAACGAGGCGGGCCGGCCGGGATGGAAAGCAGTGCAACGATCAGCGCCACAAAGGAGAGGGCATTGAGATAATAGGCCGAGGCCGTGCCGAACTCGGCGATGAGCCATCCGCCCACAGCTGGTCCAAGCAACCGGGTGAAATGGAAGACCGAGCGATCGACGGAAATCGCCGAGCTGATTTGGTCGCGATCGACCAGTTCCGGGACAAACGCTGCGACCGTGGGTACTTCAAACGCGGCGGCGATTCCCAAACACGTGGCGGCTACGAGGATGTGCCAAATTTGAATGCGATTCGATCCCACGAGCAGGCCAATCGCCGTGGCTGATAGGATCTGCACGACCAGGACGATGTAGAGAATCCGGCGTTTATCGTATCGATCCGCAGCATTGCCACCAATGAGCGTGAGAAAGAGCATCGGGAGACCGGCCGCGAGATTGATCGTTGCCATGACCGAGGCGCTGTGAGTGAGCGATGTCAGCACCCAGCCTTGCGCAAAGGTCTGCATCCACGTCCCGACCATGGAGATCGTTTCTCCGGCCATGTATCGGGCAAAACGCCCCTGCCGGAGGGCTGAAAGAGTGGCCGGAAGCTTCATTCGGAATCGGTTTGAAAGTGCGTTTTCAGGAAGAGTGCCGGAGAAGCTGCTCGCTCTTCGGCAAATTGCACGCGGAACCTCGTATTTTGAACTTCCGCAGGGTGGAGGCTATAGTCGCGGGCATGCGACCATTTCTCATCCGTTGGCTGGTGACGACCATCGCTGTGGCCGTGGCGGTGTTTTTGACCGGCATGCATGCGGATTCCTTCATAGCCCTGGCCGGCACCGCCCTCTTTCTCGGTGTGATTAATGCACTCATTCGTCCGCTGCTCATGCTCCTGAGCCTGCCTTTCATCATCGTCACGTTCGGATTCTTCATCCTGCTCATCAATGCCGGAATCCTCTACGTCGCCGGAGCGCTCGTGCCCGGCTTCCATGTTGGCGGATTCTGGAACGCGTTTTTCGGCGCCTTTATCGTCAGCGTCGTGAGCTGGTTCCTGAGCCTCTTCGCCCGCGGCGGCGACGGGCGCTATTACGTCATTACCCGCAGTCCCGGAATGAAGCGCGTTCACGGGCGCGTGGTCGATTAGCTGGGTGTTGGGAATTGAATCTTTGCGCCGGAAGGCAGAACCTTTCCGCTGCGACTCCGCTTTTGGTGGAATCGATTTATCATCGAAATGACTTACTGCCTCAGCCTTCTTTGCCGTCAGGGCCTTGTCTTTATCTCAGATTCCCGGACCAGTGCCGGGGTCGACAATATTAATACCCAGGCCAAGATGCGGATTTACCAGGAGGAAGGGCGGCGCGTTGTCTGTCTTTTGACTTCAGGCAATCTATCCCTGAGCCAGACGGTGGTATCACTCATCGAGGAAGATATGCTTCGGGCGCACTCCGAGGCGGGCCGTGCCCATTTGCTGGACCGGCCTACGATGTTTGAGACAGCCCGGTACGTCGGCGCAAAGATCCGCGAAGTCAGCAAGATGGACCGCGAGGCACTGGAAGCGGATGGCTTTAGTTTCAATGTACACTTTCTCGTGGGCGGCCAGATCTTCGGGCAGCGGCACGAAACCTATCTCGTCTATCCCCAGGGCAACACGCTCCATGCGACCGTGACGTCGCCCTTTCTGCAAATCGGTGAATATAAATATGGAAAACCGATTCTCGATCGGGGCTTCTCTTTTGACACGGACCTCGCGGAGGCGGTGAAATTTGGGGTGATATCCATGGAGGGAACGATGAAAAGTAACGTTTCCGTGGGGCCGCCACTGGATGTCTTTGCTTACGAGAAGGACTCCTTTACCGTGGAGTACCGGATGCGGTTGAACGAAGACGATCCCTATATGGAAGAAATCCGGGAGCGGTGGGGTGCCGGCATTGCCCGCTTAGTTGGTGAAATGCCGGGCATTCATTTTCCGGAAACCTCACAACTCCCGGGCAGAAAGGTGCATTCATGAAACAAAGTGCCCGACGTCGCGTGCGGATCAAGATTTGCGGGATTACCAATCCCGATGATGCTGAACTGGCGATCCTCCTTGGGGCGGATGCCCTTGGTTTCAATACCTGGGAGGGTAGCAAACGTTATATCGACCTGGACAAGGAAGCGGAGTGGCTGGAAGAGCTGCCGCCCTTTGTGACCAAGGTGGCGCTCCTGGTAAATGCGTCTCTTTCCGCGGCGGAGTCGATTTCCCGGAAGCCATTTATTGATGCCCTCCAATTGCATGGAGATGAGGACGCGACTTACTGCTCGGCGGTCAGCGCCATGGGACGGCCATTTATCAAGGCGCTCCGGGTAAAATCCGTGGAGGATTTCTCCCATTTGGCGGAGTTTGAGACCCGTCATTTTCTCATGGATGCGCATGTTCAGGGGCTATTTGGAGGTACTGGAGTACGGGTGGACCTGGATTTGGCGGCGGAATTTCGCCGGCTGCACCCGAGGCTGGCCTTGATCCTGGCCGGCGGGCTGAAACCGGAAAATGTCTTCGATGCCGTAACAAAAGTGCGGCCTTATGCGGTGGATGTCAGTAGTGGCGTCGAGTCGGAGCCAGGCAGGAAAGATCCAGCTTTATTACATGATTTTATCGAGGCGGTAAGGGCGGCGGAGACCGAGTAGGATTCCTTCGACGATACTTCTCAAGAGTTAGCCGAATTGAGCCTTGGCGGTGTCAGGAGTGAGAACGCGGGCTTTCTCGAATGCGAGAGTTCTGCAGTAAATGGAATTTCCTAGTGTCTCTGGCCTGTATCGTGCTCTGTGTCAGGGCACAGCAACACCTCCTAACCCAGCAGACCAATTTTTTATGGTAAAACTTCGCCCACTCTTCTGCGCTTTGAGCGCGCTTTCCACCAGCGCTCTCCTGGCGCAGGCGCAGACAACTCCGGGACTGCCGGCTCCGGTGGCCCCGCCGGCCCCTACGCCATCGCATACCGCGGTGGCTCCGGCGCCGATCGAACCGCCGATCGAAGCCGCTCCGGGAAGCGGCGCGCCTTCCGCGCCGACCTCCACTTCTCCTTCCGGGGTGAATGCGATTCCGGAAGCGACTTCGGCTCCTTCTTCGCCCAATGCTCCGATGAGCAGCGAATTCCAGGGAGACGAAATCGGTCTCGTTCTGCGCGCGTTGGCCAAGCAGGCGGGAATCAGCGTTGTCGTCAGCGATAAGGTACAGGGTACCGTCACGATGCGTCTCGAACACAAGACCCCGCGTGAGGCGCTCGAAGTGATCGTTGACGCCAAAGGCCTTGTTATGGACGAGAAGAATGGAGTTCTCTTCATCAAGACGCCCGAAGAACGGCAACGCGAACCCGCAATTCCGAATAATTATACTTTTGCGTATGCCACGGCGAAGGATGTTCAGCCGCTGCTCGATAAGCAATTGGTCAGTGGACTCCAGTCGCAGGTTGATACCCGGACCAACACGGTTTTCTACCGTGAGACCAAGTCGAACATGGACAAGATCCAATTGTTCCTGGCCACGATCGACCGTCCGACCCAGCAGGTGATGATCGAAGCCCGCCTCGTTGAAGTAACGGCCAACCCTCAGCAGAACTACGGCATCAACTGGGCGGGGGTAGTCGGTGGATCGACTCCTCAGACATTCCGCTATGGTGGTACGACTCCTCCGGAAGTCCAAATAACCAACGGCGTGCCGCAACTCTCCAAGCCACCCGTGGCGACCTTTGTGAACGGTTCGTTCCAGCCGCAGGATATGCTCCTCGGCGGTACACCCGGCCACAATTTCCTCAAGAATGCCGCTGGTCAGTTTGCGATTCTCTCGGTTCCGCAGATGTCCGTGACAACTGCCCTCCTGAATGAAGACAAGGATGCGCAGTTCCTCGCGAATCCCCGTGTTGTCACGGCCAACAACCAGAAAGCCGAAATCAAGATCACCCGTAACCAGCCGGTGCCTCAGTTGACCTTCAACGAGCAGAGCGCGCAGGCGGTGTTCAATGGGTTCCAGGACAAGGAATTCGGCAATACGCTGGTCGTAACGCCAGTGATCAATAAAGACGACTTCATCTCTCTGAGCGTGAAGCCGGAAATCAGCAACAAGGTGGGTGACGAAACGTTCAGCTTCCAAGGTGCTGTCGTAACGAGCCCGATCATTGACAAGCGCTCGTTGGACTCGAACGTTCTGATCAAGAGCGGCGATACGCTGGCAATCGGTGGTTTGCTGCAGGACGAAGTCAACAAAGGTACGACTAAGGTTCCAGTTCTCGGTGATATCCCGGTCATCGGATATGCTTTCCAGCAGAAATCGAATAACCGTACAAAGCGGAACCTTTTGGTCTTCGTGACACCCACGGTCATCAAGCAGGGTTACGGTACTGGATTGGAAGATCAGGTGACTGGCTTGCATCACAGCGGCGAAGCTGAATACGCCGATCCGAATGGGTGGCGGAATAACGCCAAAGGCGCCATTCGGCTCACGCCGACCTCAAACCGCCAGGTCGCAGCTGACATCCCGGCGCCTGGAGTTCCTCCGGCTCCGAAGAAGACCAGCCATCGCAAAGTGCAGAACGTCGACGATACGGCCTCGAACGCCAAGCAATAGGCTTCACACAGAATTCCCGGCATAGCGCGAGCGCCGACCTTCTGGTCGGCGCTCGTTGCGTTTCCGGCCCATCGATTTCCCGATTGGCAAACGATGCGGCCTGCATACCCTCTCCGCCCCTATGCAAACTTTTAAGATCGCAGTCCTCCCAGGCGATGGAATCGGACCGGAAGTCATGGCCGAAGCGCGCCGGGTTCTGGCCGTTGCGGAAAAGAAATTTGGATTTCAGTTGTCCTTCACGGAAGCCCGAGTGGGGGGAATCGCCATCGATATCGACGGCCATGCTCTTCCCGAAGAAACCCTCCGTGTTTGCCGTGAATCTGATGCGATCCTTTTCGGATCTGTTGGCGGACCAAAGTGGGAGACGCTGCCTCCCAATCAGCAACCGGAACGCGCCGCGCTTTTGCCGCTCCGCAAACATTTCGGGCTCTTTGCCAATTTGCGCCCCGCCGTTTGTTTTCCCCAGCTTACCCATGCTTCGCCGGTGAAGGAATCTCTCGTGGCGGGGGGATTTGACGTCCTCTGTGTGCGCGAGCTGACTGGCGGCCTGTACTTCGGACAGCCCAAAGGCACCCACGAAGACAACGGCGAACCCGTCGCTATCGATACGATGGTCTATCGCAAAAGCGAGATTGAGCGTATCGCCCACGTAGCCTTCAAGGCCGCCCAGGGCCGCAGCCGCAAGCTCACGTCCATCGACAAGGCCAACGTTCTCGAAAATGGTGTGCTGTGGCGAAAGACGGTGAACGAGATTGCAACGCAGTACCCGGACGTGACGCTCAATCATCTCTACGTGGACAATGCCGCCATGCAGCTCATCAAGAATCCGCGTGGCTTCGACGTTGTGCTGGCCGAAAATCTCTTCGGCGACATTCTCTCGGATGAAATGGCGATGATTGCCGGCTCGCTCGGCATGCTGCCCAGCGCCTCGCTTGGGCTAAAGGAAACGCCCACCGGCCGCTTTGGTTTGTTCGAACCAAGCGGTGGAACCGCACCTGATATCGCCGGAAAGGGGATCGCCAATCCCATCGCGCAAATCCTGTCCGCCGCGATGATGCTCCGCTATTCGCTCGCCTTGACCGAGGCCGCCGACGCCATCGAGCGCGCCGTCAAGACGGTCATTGAAGCAGGACTCCGCACCGGAGATATCTGGACGGAAGGCAGCCGTCGCGTGGGAACGGCGGAAATGGGTGAAGCTATCGCTGCGGCGATCTAAAGGTAGGGTAGGTACGCCGGGCTTCAGATTGCGGAGCCCGGCAAAGGGCTGTGTTCGTCCACACGGTCCATTTCGTCCATCCTGTCCACCCCTTGCATTTTGCAAGAGCAGGTCTGCCAGCTTCGTGCAGAATGCACCGCGCTGAGCTCGGTTGGAAGCATCTTCTGCCACCATAAGCGGCTAGTCTCCAGCCGCTTATGTGCCTCGCCTGCGGCGCGGCACGGTGCTCGCTGACCGGTAGCGGCCCATGAACTTCCGCATTCTCATCGTCGACGACGAACCGCATGTCCGGCTGGTCTATCGCACCGCTCTCGAAACCGAAGGATATGAGATCGATGAAGCGGATTCCGGTGCCAGAGCCTTCGAACTCTTCTCGGTGCCGCAGTACGACGTTACTCTTCATCACAAGTATGACATGGCGATCCTTGACCTGAGGATGCCGGAGATCGACGGTTTCGAACTGCTCTCGCGGATGAACAAGAGCAACATCACGACGCCGGTTGCTTTCGTGACGGCGCATGGGGATGTCCCCAACGCCGTGCAGGCGATGAAGCTTGGCGCCATCGATTTCCTGCAAAAGCCGGTCACGCCCGAGCAACTTCGCGGATTGGTGAAGGAAATCCTCGAGCGGCATTCGCTTGCCGAACGGACGAATCGAGCGCCCCTGACTTGCGATTACTACCTGCGGTGCGCCAAGCGGGCAATCAACCTTCGTGATTTCGAGACCGCCCGGAAACACCTTGTGCAGGCGTTGGAACTCAATCCGAAATCACCTCAAGCGCTCAATCTTTGCGGGGTCATGCTGGAATTGCGGGCGGAGCATGAGCGGACCTCTTCCTCGTAATCTTCATCACCATTTATTTCGGGATGATGCTGACCATGAAGACGAAGAGGACGAGATAGAGTTGAACCCACCGTCCCGTCAGATAAGTTCGTCTAACCGCCGTTCCCAAGATTCGGCCGGTTCCCTGAATTGAAGAAGATATGAACTCCTTCCGCTCCATTTTTCGGCTGACGGGACTCCTCTCCGTCACCCTCCTTCCGGTCTCGCTCGCCTTGGCGGAACCGGCCGCGACTCCTGCTCCCTCGAGCACAAAGCCCGCCGCCACCGACGCCAAACCGGTCATTCCTTCCGACGCTGAATTGCGCAAGAAGCTGACACCGCTGCAATATGCCGTTACCCGGGAAAACGCGACGGAACACCCATTCCAAAACGAGTACTGGAACAAGATGGATGAAGGGATCTACGTGGACATCATCTCGGGAAAGCCGCTCTTTTCCTCGAAGGACAAGTTCCAGTCGGAATGTGGATGGCCGGCCTTTTCCAAGCCGATCAGCGACAGCGAGCTGAAGAATCTCTCCGACCACACTCATGGTATGGATCGTACTGAAGTGCGGTCGTCGACGAGTGATGCCCATCTCGGCCACGTCTTCAACGACGGTCCGGCGGAAACGGGCGGCCTGCGCTATTGCATCAATTCGGCGTCGATCCGCTTCATTCCCAAGGATAAAATGGCTGCTGCCGGCTACGGCGCCTGGCTGAAACTTTTTGAAGGAGAGTCCGCGAAGAAGCAGGAAGCGCCGAAGAAGTAGCGCCTCATAGTGGAAGCGGCGTCCCGTTTGTGTCGAGCTTGGGAACGTCTCCATATTCCTCGTGCCCCCACTCCGTGGGGGGTACGCACTTTCGACTGAAACTCCATTATCAGATGGTGGGGGCGACGCGTTTGGATCGAGCGTCGTGAAGATGCGGGATGAAAATGCACGCAAATACCATGCGGCTCTCCCACCGCCGGACACGGGAGTGTCCCCGAAGGGGCATTACCCCGCCGCCTTGTCATCCCACCCAATCTTTGGCATCCAAGGCCCCGTCACGTTCGTAAAATCGCAGCAGAACCTTCACAGATACCATGGCTTACTCCGTTCGCACAATCTTCGCTACGATCCTGGCCGCCGGGATGCTCATGGGATCGACCGCTTCATCTGGTGCCGCGAACCCCAACGCCAGACTGCCCCTGAAAACCGTCGCCCACGTCGATCTCAAACGTTACATGGGCGATTGGCGGGTGATTGCGAACGTGCCGTACTTTGCCGAAAACGGCTGTGTGGATTCCATTGAGGGTTACCGGCTCCGTCCCGGCGGCCGGATTGATAACTTTTTCACCTTTCGTAAGGGCTCATTCGACGCGCCGCAGAAACGGATCCATGCCGTTGGCCACGTCTATAACACTCGGACCAACGCCGAATGGCGGATCCTCTTCTTTGGAATAGTTAACGCCAAGTATTTCATTACCGACCTCGATCCTCACTATCGTTGGGCCGTCGTGGCGCATCCTTCGAGAAAGTATGGATGGGTTCTTGCCCGCGGCCGGTCGCTGCCGGAAAGTACCTATCGGGGCATCCTGAAGCGGCTCGAAAGCCAGGGCTATGAAGCCAGCCAGTTTAAGAAAGTGCCGCAATTTCGCAGCCAGTTGGCTGCTCACTAATCGGAGTGCTCATAGGTCCCATGTGTCCTATGAGTCCCATTCATCCTATCGGCAGACGCGTTCCACCCACCTGGCGAACTAGCTTTCGGGCACCCGCCTTATTCGTACATTGCGCGGATGCTATTCTCATTGCCAAAAAGCGCCTAGTTACCCCTCGCCAAGCCTGAGAATCTTCGCCTTTCGCTGAAACTGGCTTGTCATTCCTTGGGGTTTTGAGGCAGCACTCTCCGCGACCTGACGGCCGGATACCATCCATGACCAAGGAAGGGCTTCGTTTACACCCGGCTGGCGAGGAAGAAATGCAGCCCAAAAAATCGAATCACAACCCAACTTTTTCGGCATCCACGCAGGTGGAGCTGACGGATCAAGGTTCAGTGGATCACCCAAACCATTCGAACCCTTTTTCTATCAGCAAAATCGCTCGTTCCGGCGCGGCGACCTTTCGCCAGTGGTTCGATTCCGATTTCTTTCCGGAAGGTGCCGAAACGGTGAGAAATCGGCCCGACAAGTTTGAGTTGCGGCGCTGTCTGCCTTTCCTTTTTCTTCATCTCGGCTGTATCGGGGTGCTCTGGGTCGGCTGGAGCTGGACTTCGGTCCTTGTGGCCGTGCTGCTTTACGTGGTCCGGATGTTCGCCATCACTGGCTTCTACCATCGCTATTTCTCTCATCGGACCTTCCGGACCACCCGCCTCCTCCAGTTCCTCTTTGCAGCGGTGGGAAATTGCGCCGTGCAACGTGGTGCACTGTGGTGGGCGGCAGTGCACCGGCATCATCACAAGCATTCCGACCAGGAAGGAGATATCCATTCTCCGGGGATGCGCGGTTTTTGGTGGTCGCATATCGGCTGGATGACGAGCAGCCGCAATTTTCCCACGGACTACTCCAGCGTCCGTGACCTGGCCAAGTATCCCGAACTGGTCTTCCTCAATCGGTTTGACCTCGCCGTACCCGCCCTTTTCGGCGCCTCGCTCTATGCCGCCGGCGCGATGCTCCATGCCTGGGCGCCAAGCCTGCAGGTGACCGGCTGGCAGCTTTTTGTCTGGGGCTTTTTCGTGAGCACGAGCGTCCTGCTCCACGGCACGCTCTTTATTAATTCATTGGCACATGTCATCGGAAAGCGCCGGTTTGAGACGACCGACGATAGCCGGAATAGCCTCATTTTGGCGCTAATCACCTTGGGTGAAGGCTGGCATAACAATCATCACCGTTTCATGGCGGCGGCTCGTCAGGGCTTCTACTGGTGGGAGATTGATATGACCTACTACGGTCTGAAGCTGCTCTCCTGGTGCGGGCTCATCTGGGGCCTTCGGCCTGTGCCAAGGATCATCTACGATGAGGCTCGCAGTAGCCGGCTGGCTTTCCGCGGGAAAACGGTGCCCGCGCCGTCCGTATCATGAAGACATTGGCGGTCATTGGCACCGGCATCGCCGGACTCGGGTGTGCCTGGTTTCTGCGTGACCGCTTCGAGATCAGCGTTTTCGAGCAGAATGACTACGCTGGTGGTCATTCCAATACGATCGCCGTCAACGAAGGCGGCCGGGAAGTGCCGATCGATACCGGGTTCATGGTTTTCAACCACGTCACTTACCCGCTGCTGACCCGGCTCTTTCGCGAACTCGACGTCGCGACTAAGCCGACCGACATGTCATTCAGCGTGCAGGTTGTGCCTGCCGGCCTGGAGTACAATGGCGGCAGCCTGAATCTTCTTTTCGGACAACGCCGGAATCTCTTCAGTCCGCGCCATTGGCGCATGCTGATGGCGATCGATCGCTTCAATAAGGAAGCGGTCGCGGCCCTGGAGGATCAGCGGTACGAAGACTATACGCTGGGCCGCTATGTGGCGGAGCGCGGTTATGGCGAAGATATGTTGCACCGCTATCTTGTGCCGATGAGCAGTGCCGTCTGGTCTACTCCGCCTGAGCTGATGCTCGAGTTTCCGGCGATGACGCTCATTCGCTTCTGGCATAACCACGGTTTTCTCGGGCTGTATACGCAGCACCCGTGGTTCACCGTGGCGGATGGCTCGCGGAGTTATGTGAAGAAGATCTCCGCACCCTTTCAGGACCGCATCCAGCGGAATCGCGGCGTGACCCACGTGACCCGGCAGAATAGCAAGGCGCAGCTTAGGTTTTCGGATGGCGAGTCGCGGGAGTTCGACAAAGTGATCCTGGCCTGCCACGGCGATCAGGCGCTGGCGTTGTTGGGTGATCCGACGGATCTCGAAAGCCGGTTGCTGGCCAATTTCAAGTACCAGCCGAACACCGCCACGCTGCATAGCGACGAATCGCTCATGCCGCAAACGCGCCGATGCTGGGCTTCGTGGAATTACCGGATCGATGCCGCGCAAGACGGGCGCACGCTTCCCACGACCCACTACTGGATGAATCGCCTGCAGGGCGTTTCGGACAAGGTGAACTATTTCGTCTCGCTGAACTGCGAGGACAAGATTCGCGAGGACAAAATCCACAAGCGCCTCCGCTACGAGCATCCGCTCTTCGATCTCGCCGCGGTGCGCGCGCAGAAGGAATTGCCTTCGCTGAACTTACTCTCGCCGGAGCAAACGACTTACTACGCCGGCGCCTGGTTCAAGTACGGCTTCCATGAGGACGGCTTTGCCTCCGCGCTGGCTTGTGCGCGTGGGGTAACCGGAGAAGCGCTATGGGCGTGACCGAACACTCCTGCCTGTACGAGTGCCGCGTCATGCACCGCCGGCTCAAACCGAAGGTGCATCATTTCGAGTATCGCATCTTTATGATGGCTCTCGATCTGGATGAGATCGATTCCCTCGCCGGCCGCATCCCGCTCTTCAGCCGCAATCGCGGGAATCTCTATAGCTTTCACGATCGCGACCATTTCTCGATTGCGCCGGGTGATGTGAAGGCCAACGTTTTGTCCTATCTCGCAGGCCAGGAGCGACCGTTGCCGGAAGGCGGACGGATTCTCTTTCTCACGCTGCCGCGGGTCTTCGGCTATGTCTTCAATCCGGTCTCGTTTTTCTTCTGTTTCGATGCAGCCGGTGCCCCTTACTGCACGTTGATCCAGGTCGGAAATACCTTCGGTGAAATGAAACTCTACTTCGCGGCGGAGCCGATTGATGCAGAGCGCTTTCGTCTCACCGTGCCGAAGCATTTTTACGTATCGCCCTTTTCCTCACTGGATCTGCGATTTGACTTCAAGCTGAAGGTGCCCGGTGAAGGCCTGGAAATTCATATCGATGACCTGGAAGGGGATTCGCCCGTCCTCCTCAGCGCGCTAACTGGCCGCCGCACGCCTATTACAACGGCGCGCCTCGCCTGGTTTGCGGTGAAGTATCCGTTCGTCACGCTGCAAGTCATCTTTCTCATTCATTGGAATGCCTTGCTGCTCTGGCTGAAACGCGTGCCCTGGTTTGCCAAGGCCGCGAATCGTGAGAGCCAGACCGATGTCCTGCGTCCGCACCCGTCTCTTACCCGTCCACTCACATGAGCGATAGCATCAGCCTGCCAGTTCCCGCGGCCAACGCCGTTGTGCCCCTGCAAGACCGCGTCTGCCGTTCGTTTGTTCTCGATGCGTTTCGTCAGATGACGAAGGGCCATCTCAAGCTCACGCTTCCGGACGGCGCCGTGCATCGCATTGGAACGCCGGGAGCCGGTGTCGAGGCGGATATCCAGGTGAAAGACAGCGCGTTTTTTAAGCGTTGCGTCCTCTTTGGCGATGTGGGGTTTGCCGAAAGTTATATCGATGGCGAGTGGGAAACGGAATCGATCGAGCGCGTCATTGCCTGGGCGATTCTGAATACGGAAAACTCGCCGGGCGCTTCCGGATCGAAGGTGCGTCACCTCGCGCTCAATCTGCTCCAGGGCTACAATCGCCTCCGCCATTTGCTGCGGCCGAATTCTCTCGAGACCTGCCGCCGCAACATCGCGGAGCACTACGATCTCGGGAATGATTTCTATTCGCTGTGGCTCGATGGAACGATGACTTACTCGAGCGCCCGCTTCACGGAAGCCGGCCAAACCCTCGAGTCGGCCCAGCATTCGAAATACGATGCCCTCTGCCGCAAGCTGCGGCTGCGCAACACGGATCACGTGCTGGAGATCGGCTGCGGCTGGGGCGGCTTCAGCGCCCATGCGGCGAAACATTACGGCTGCAAGATCACCGCGATCACCATTTCCCAGGCGCAGCATGACTTTGCCGTGGAGCGGATGAAACGGGAAGGACTCGAAGGACAGGTGGAGATCCGCTTGCAGGACTATCGCCATGTCGAGGGGCAATTCGACAAGGTTGCTTCCATCGAGATGATGGAAGCGCTGGGCGATCGCTATCTCGATACCTATTTCGCCTGTATTCATCGGCTCCTGAAGCCAGATGGCATGGTCGCCTTGCAATACATTACTGTGCCCGATTCGCGTCATGCCGAACTGCGCCGCGGTGTGGACTTCATTCAGAAACATATCTTCCCCGGGTCTCTGCTCCTGAGTGTTGGGCGCGTGAACGAAGCGGTGAATCGCACGGGCGATCTGTTCCTCCACGAGTTGGAAGACCTCGGCGCCAGTTACGCCCGCACGCTTCATTTGTGGTGGGAGCGCTTCAATGCGCGCCTTGCCGAAGTGCGGGCGCAGGGATTCGACGCGCGCTTCATTCGGAAGTGGAATTACTACCTGCAATACTGCGAGGCGGCGTTTGCCATGCGCAATATCTCGGTCGTGCAGGCCGCTTACACACGGCCGAATAACCTGTCGCTGCACGAAACCTTCGGCGCCTGATTTCGCTCCACTGCCATGATCTGGTTTCTGCGTATCGCCTTCGCTTGCGTGCTCGTCACGATGCTCGTCGTCACGACCTGGGCGAGCAATATCGTGGCCCTGTGGAATCTGCCCCGGGAGGTCGGAACACATCCATGGTTCATTGCCACGCTGTTTGATACGTATTTCGCCTTTCTCACTTTCTACTGCTGGGTCGCGTATAAGGAGACGAGCGTCATTGCGCGCATTGTCTGGCTCATCGCCATCCTCGTCCTCGGGAATATCGCGATGGCCAGTTATATGTTGACCCAGCTTTTCCGGTTGCCCGCAAATGCCGGCATGGCTGATCTGCTCCTTCGCCGGAAATGAGCGCCACGCCGGAAACACCGAGCCGTGCCTCTTTCTGGAACCGGCGCATCATCACGCCGATCCTGGCCCAGATGAAGCAGGGGATCACTGCGGACAAGATTGCCGTGACCATCGCGCTCGGGTTTGCGCTCTCTATCTTTCCCATTCTTGGCGCCACGACCATTCTCTGCGCGCTGGCGGGAATCGTCTTTCGGCTGAATCAACCCATCATCCAGATGGTGAATTACTTCGCTTATCCCGCGCAGCTCGCCCTGCTCATTCCTTTCTATCGAGCGGGTGAGACGCTCTTTCATCATCCCCACATCCCGCTTTCCATTCCGCTTCTCTTTGCGCGGTTCAAGGCTGGTTTTATCCAGTTTCTCAAAGACTTCGGAGGGATCGCCATGCAGGGAATCGTTGTCTGGCTGCTCATCGCACCATTGCTCATTGCCACGCTCTTTTATCTGCTCCGCCCGGGGCTGCGCGTCCTGGAAAAGAGAGTTGCTGCTTAACTTATGTGGACCCTTCTCGGTATCGGAACTGTCATCGCCGTCGTTGCCTTTGCCCTCGTCTGGGCGATCAGTGTGCGCATTCGCAACTATGGCCTGCTCGACGCTGCTTGGTCTTACGGCGTGACCGTACTCGCGCCGATCTATGCGTGGTATGGGCCGGGTGCTGCTCCGCGCAAGTGGCTGGTGACCGCCGTGGGCGTAGCCTGGAGTTTGCGGCTCGGCACTTATATTCTCGTGCGCGTTTTGCGGCATCATCCCACGGAAGATCAGCGCTATGAGACGCTGCGCAAACGTTGGCCAGGTACCGGTATGTTTCTCGTCTTCTTCGAGCTGCAAGCCGTCCTCGTGGTCATCTTCTCGCTACCGTTTCTCTTCGTTGCCTTCAATCTTTCGCCGCACTTACAGCTCGTGGAAATCGCCGGGCTCATCCTGGCCCTGATCGCCCTGGCCGGCGAGGCGACTTCCGATTTGCAGATGAGTGCGTTCAAGGCGGATCCCGCAAGCAAAGGACAGGTGTGCCGCCGGGGGCTCTGGCGATATTCCCGGCATCCGAACTACTTCTTCGAGTCGTTGATCTGGTGGGCATTTTTCCTCGTCACGCTTGGTTCGCCTCATGGCTGGATCACGATCGTTTGTCCGCTGCTCATGCTCTATTTCCTCTTCAAAGTCACCGGCATCCCGCTCACCGAAGAGTACGCCGTGAAGAGCAAGGGCGACGCTTATCGCGAGTATCAGCGCACGACGAGCGCCTTTGTCCCTTGGTTTCCCAAGAAAGATTCCGCCACATGATTTCACTCGATAGCCTGCTCGAAGCGAACGTTCTCCCCGATCCGCTGATCCGCATCGGCATCCGCCATCTGCTCGGCGAGACACTGCGGGAGAAGCAGCGGCCTCATGTCGAGGCGCAGAAGGCCGCGCTGCTCGAGCATATCCGCGGACTTAAGAGCAGCCCGATCGCCGTTCAGACCACGGCGGCTAATGAACAGCACTACGAAGTACCCACCGAATTCTATCGCTACGCGCTCGGGCGCCGCTTCAAATACAGCTCCGCTTACTGGGCGGAGGGAATCGAGACACTCGATGAGGCGGAAGAGCGCATGCTCGCCCTGACTTGCGAACGCGCGCAACTGGTCGACGGCCTGCGCATTCTCGAGCTCGGCTGCGGCTGGGGTTCGCTCTCGCTCTGGATGGCGGAAAAGTATCCGAACTCGCAGATCACCGGCGTCTCGAATTCCCGCACACAAAAGGAATATATCGACTCCGAGGCGGCCCGGCGCGAATTCAAGAATCTGCGCATCATCACCTGCGATATGAATATCTTCGAGATCGCCGAGACCTTCGACCGCGTGGTATCCGTGGAGATGTTCGAGCATATGAAGAACTACGAACTGCTCCTGCGGAAGATCGCCGGCTGGCTTGCCCCGGGCGGGAAGCTGTTCGTCCATATTTTCACCCATCGCGAGTATGCGTATCACTACGAAGACAAGGGGGATCGTGACTGGATGACGCGTTACTTCTTTGCCGGCGGACAGATGCCGTCCGACGATTTGCTCCTCTATTTCCAGGACGATCTGCGCATCGAGGATCACTGGAACGTGAGTGGTGTGCACTATCAAAAGACCGCCGAAGCCTGGCTGCAGAACATGGACGCACACCGCGCGGAAATCGCGCCGCTCTTCGAGCGCACTTACGGAGCGGAGAATCTCACGAAATGGTGGGTGTACTGGCGCGTCTTTTTCATGGCTTGCGCCGAGCTGTGGGGATACCGCAATGGTGAGGAATGGATCGTCTCCCACTATCGTTTCCGGAAGCCATGAATGCTGCCCTTGCCCGCCTGCTTCCCGTGCTCGTGCTCCTTTCGGCGGCGACAGGAAATCTCGGCGCGGCGCCGGCCAAAGTGCCGGAGAAAGTCTTTCGTGACGTGACTTACGCCACGCATGATGGGAATTTTCTCAAGCTCGATCTCTATGTGCCGGCCGATCGTCAATCGCCGCCGATCGTCTTATGGTTTCATGGTGGTGGCTGGAGATACGGCGACAAGCGGTTCAATTTCCGCGTTCGCGAGCTTACCAGTTACGGCATTGCCGTGGCGACGGTTCAGTATCGGCTGAGCTGGTCGGCGAAATGGCCCGCCCAGCGCGATGATTGCCTGGCGGCGTTGAGTTGGATGCGAGCGCACGGCAAGGAGTATGGTGTGAACCCCGCGCGGCTCGGACTGAGCGGTGAGTCGGCTGGAGGTCATCTCGCAGCGCTTTTGGGCGTGTTGAACGGTAAGCAGCGCATCAAAGCCGTGGTCGCCATGTATCCGCCCACCGATATGGAGCGGCTGGCCTGGCGCTACCGAAAGGATTGGTATTTCGGCCCGGTCGCCCAGCTTTTCGGCGGCCCTTATGAAAAGTCCAGGGATGAGGCGATCAAGGCCAGCCCGATCCACTATGTGAGCCGTAGATCGCCGCCCTTTCTCTTCATTCACGGCGATCACGATATCCTTGTGCCGGTCGATCATAGCATCCACATGCATCAAAAATTGCTCAAGGCAGGCGCGGAATCGCATCTCATCATCATGCACGACTATATCCACGGCTTTCGCCTCGATGACGACCGGTTGAAAGCGGTCACGGAGTTTTTCCAAGCTCATCTCTAGCTAGTATTCTCCATGAAAGCGTCCACCATCGCGCTCGCGCTCTTCTCTCTCTCCACCGCCGTCTTTGCGGAGGATGTGGCCGATCTCCTGAAAAAGGGGGATGCCCTGGATAAACAACTCAAGACCGCTGACTCCCTCGCCGTCTTCCTCGAAGCCGACAAAGTCTCGCCGAACAACGCCGATGTCCTCCACCGCATCGCTCGCGAATACGGCCTCTCGATGGATGATGTCGCCGACAAAAACGCGAAAAAGGATCGCGGCCTGAAAGCGCTGGACTACGCGAAGAAGGCGGTTGCCGCCGATGCAAACAACGCCAACGCCCACCTCGCGCTCGCCGTTTCCTATGGCCGGGTCGCGTCATTCCTGGATAACAAGACGAAGATCGCTTATTCGAAACTCGTGAAGGAAGAGGCGGAAAAGGCACTGAAACTGGATGACTCGAACGATCTGACTTACCACGTCCTCGGCGCGTGGAACTATGAACTGGCGAATCTCAACCCGGTCCTGCGGATGATTGCTTCGGCCATTTATGGCACCCTGCCGTCGGCATCGAACGAAGCGGCCATCGGTTATTTCAAGAAAGCGATCGCGATCAATCCCAACCGGGTGGGTAACTTCGTGGAGATTGGGAAGACTTACGCCGCCATGAAGCAGAATAGTCTGGCGTCGGAAAACCTGAAGAAAGCACTCAATCTTCCGAGCCGGGAAAAGGACGATGAGCAGTGCAAGCAGAACGCAAAAGAAGCGCTGCAGAAGCTATAGTGGAGGCGGCGTCCCGCCGCTTGAGGGCGGAGAGTTTTCCGAGAGTGATGTCTGTGGCATGCGACGCAGAAGAGAACTGCCCGCTCAAACGCTGAAGAGATGGGACATATGGGACTCATGCGACGCATGGGACCTATGGGAGGGTACCGGGCTGCAAAAAAGGTGCTCGCGGTCGAGGACCGAGGCACAACGCTTGTGTCCGTGCGTGGCGCGTTCCTTCCCCTGAAAAGCAGCCCGCAACCTTTTGGCCCGGATGCGGTTCTTATATCGTAACCGCAACGCCACTGCCATGAGCTACCCCGACCATTCCTGTGATCAGATCACGCCGGTTTTTACCCGCCGCGATGTGCTGCGAAAGTTCTGGTGCGGATTTGGTTATGTCGCCTTCGCCGGGATGCTCGCGGAGCAAGCCGCTCGTGGTGCTGCGGCGGGTGCGCCAGTCGTGGCGGCCGGACATCCGGACAATCCGCTCGCTCCAAAAATGCCGCCGCTCCCGGCGCGGGCAAAGCGGGTAATCTTTCTCACCATGCGCGGTGGCCCGTCGCACGTGGATACGTTTGACTACAAGCCGAAGCTTATCGAAGACACGGGAAAGCCGGGGAAGCGCCCCGGAACGGCGTTGCTCGGCTCGAAGTGGAAATTTTCCCAGCACGGCAAGAGCGGGTTGTGGATCAGCGAACTGTTCCCGAATCTGGCCCAACATGCCGATGAGCTGTGCCTGATCCGCTCGATGCAGACCGATCTGCCCGCGCATCCGCAGGCGTTTCTGAAATTGCATACGGGCAGCTTTCAGTTTGTGCGTCCATCGCTTGGCGCCTGGACTCTGTACGGACTCGGCACGGAGAACCAAAATCTTCCGGGCTTCGTTACGCTGACGCCGCCGAGCGGCTTTGGCGGAGCGCAGAATTATGGCAGCGCCTTTCTGCCGGCGATCTATCAGGGCACGAGGATCGGCCAGGAAAACCGGCCCATTTCCACGGCGCAGATCAAGGATCTCACTTCGCCCCTCAGCCCCTCGGCCCAGCGTGCGGAGCTCGATCTAGTGCAATCGCTGAACCGCGAGGAGTTGCGCCGGGACAAGGTGAATCCCGATGTGGAAGGGGTGATCGAAAGCTATGAACTGGCCTTCCGCATGCAGGCGCAGATGCCGCAGGTAATGGATCTTTCGAAGGAATCCGAGGCGACGAAGAAGATGTACGGAATCTCGAGCGGGGATACGATCGGCTACGGCGGCTTCGGTGGTGGTGGGGGTGGATTTGGCGGCGGCAACGGCAGCACGGAAGATTTCGGACGGAAGTGTCTGCTCGCGCGCCGTTTGGTCGAGGCTGGGGTACGGTTTGTGGAGATTTCCCACGGAAACTGGGACCAGCATTTCAATCTGAGCAACGCGCTCGCGGCGAATTGCCATTCGGTCGATCAACCAATTGCCGCCCTGCTGACTGATTTGAAGCAACGTGGGTTGCTCAAGGACACGCTCGTTGTCTGGGCCGGCGAATTTGGCCGCACACCGCATGCCCAAGGTGGTGATGGGCGCGATCATAACAACAAGGGCTTCACCGTGTGGATGGCGGGTGGGGGAGCGAAAGGCGGAACGAGTTATGGTTCGACGGATGATTACGGATACGAGGCGGTGGAGAACAAAGTGCCGATCGTGGATCTCCATGCGACGATGCTCGCGTTGCTAGGATTGGATCACGAGAAGTTGACTTATAAGTATGCGGGCAGGGACTTCCGGTTGACGGATGTGCGGGGGAATGTGGTGCGGGATGTGATGGCGTGAGTTGGCGGGGCGGCAGGCTCTTATTCCCTAACGGCCAAGTGGTGGCGAATGCCCGGGAGTTTTAACGCAAAGGCCGCGAAGCCCGCAAAGGTTCGCAAAGAAGTGAAGATGGGGTTTTGGTTGTCTGTCTGCGTTCTTTCCGCCTTTGCGTAACATTGCGGGCTTCGCGTTCTTTGCGTTAAATAACCCGCCCCGAGGACAAAACCGGCTCGGAGAGCGTCACGATCAGTGCCTATTTCTCAATATAGAAGATGACGACATGTCCGAAACAGACAGAGGATTAAGATTAACATTAAGAACCTGCCTCTCCACCGCCTCGCCGCTTACCGGGCCGATCCTTTCTAATCAGCCACACCAGATAACAAACAATCCCCACATTTACCAGCAGCAACAGCACTCTTAACCACGTGAAGCGCTTCATCGTCTCGTGAATTTCAAACGGAATTAGCGATCCGGTGACGATTGCGGTAAAATACTCCGCCCAGCGTTTGCGCCTGAGCAGGCCGATCCCTTCCGTCAAAAACATCGCGGCATAGATGTAGGTCAGGCCGCTCAGTTCCTTCAACTGCTTGTCCGTAACCAAACCGATCGCCTGCAGTATCGAAGTGATGCGGCCGTTATCGGGATCGAAGCGCAGTTCGGTGACCCAGTGTTCGACAATGGCTTCGGCGTCCTTGTGAACGAAGCTGAGAATACCGGTGGCAACGATCACGAGCAGGAGACCTTTGACCAGCTTGAATCCGCCGATCCAGACGAGGGTGCGTTTTCCATGCGGTTGATTTTGGGACATCGGCGGGAAGGTTGGCTCAATTTCACTCGGGAAGCGATGCTTTCGCACCGCCGCGCATGCTTGACCGCCGCTGCCGATACATGCATAATGACAATGTCATTACATCCTCAGGATTCCCCCTATGAAACAGCGATCCTCGCGTGGCTTCACCCTCGTTGAAATGCTAGTCGTCCTGTTCCTTATCGGCGTATTGGCGGCGATGATCGCCGGGATTTACAAACTCATTACGCACAAGGGAGCTGCGACGCGAGCCATGGGAGAGATCCATGCGATTTCCATGGCCTGCGAAAACTACCGTACGGAACATGGCAGCTATCCGGTTTTGGATGATGTGACCCAAGGCGCGATGGTTGGGAACCCTCCGAATGCCACGCAAAGCAATTCGCCGATTTCGCCGCTCGCCAATGGGGATCCTACGGTAACAGCGTATCATCAGTCGGCGCAATATTTGTATGGCGAACTGGGTGGCGATCCGAACTTTAAAGGAACCCACGGTCCGAACGATCCGATGCCTTACTACGCATTTCGGGCGGATCAACTCGCGTGGGCACCTGGTGCTTCGGCAGGAACCGCCGGTGCTGTAAGTTACGTAAAGGATCCATTTGGGAACTGCTACGGGTACGCGACCGCAGAGGCGCTTAACGAACAGATCTATACGCAGAATCTGCAGGCGAGTCCCTCCGCGGCGCGTTTGCCGGCGCAGGGCTTCAATTCGACTTTCGATCTCTGGTCGACCGGCGGGCGCGTGGACCGTGTCCTATCAAATCCGCCGCCAATCTGGCCGCAGTGGATCAAGAATTGGTAGGCCGGCCATAGTGGAAGTGGCGTCCCGCCGCTTGAGGGCGTTGGTATCGGGCGCACAGTGAATCTTGTCCTCACCTGGTCAAAACACCCGGCTCCCGACGGCACTCCGAGGAATCGTCGGCGGAAAGGAGAGCGGGCTTGCAGCCCGCAGTAACTCAGTCGTACCGGGCGGTCGGTCTAATTTAACGCGGTCCAATTTGGTGCTTCCGCCAGCTACTGCGGGCTGCAAGCCCGCTCTCCTTTACCAGCCGTCGCTTTCAAAAACCGCCTGTTTTCCTTGCCCTCGTTACCCCACTCCCGTGGGGTAATGCCTTTTCGGCGATCCTCCTGTGTCGGGTGGGAGAAACGTGTCGATCACCATGCATGTCTATGCACGGGAAATCGTAGTCAGCCGTATTCGAAACTCAAAGCTCTGCTACTGAGCAACGCACATCGCCCCACCACCTGACACAAGAGTGTCAGCCGAAAGTGCGTACCCCCACGGAGTGGGGGCACGAGGAAGCAAGGAGCGTGGGCTTGTAATTGCCGCTTCCAGCAAGGCTCGTAGTCCCTCCTAACAGCATCCGTTCTTCCCGGATTAAACCAGCAACGTGAGCACTTCCCCCCTTGTTCCCCTCCTGAAACGTACCGCTGCCGCCTTCCTGGCTCTCGGCGCCGGTGCGGACTTCCTCCACGCGGCCGCCAATGACACGGACACGGCGGCGCCGCGACCGTGGAACGAGTACCGTGTCATCATGTGGGTTGGCGATACCGCCTGGAAAAAGCCGGAGAAGGTACCGCTCTTCCTGCAACGCCTGAAAGAGATGGGCGTGAATACCGGCATGGTGCATCACGACGCGGATCCGAAGCCATTTGTCGATGCGGGGATGCCTTTCTATGTGGAGAACCTGGTCAATCGCGGCCTCTGCCTCAAGTTCAGCTCGCACGTCACCGATTGGAATAAGTTCGTCACCGAGTGGGCGAAGAAGCGGGATGAGGCCGGGCTTGTGCGGGATTACTCGCTGGATGACCCGGCTTGGTTAAACTGGGCCAAGGGAGAAATGCAGCGCACCGTTCGGCAGGATATGGCGCACGCGCCGGTGGCCTATAACATTCGTGACGAACTCTCCACGACCATCTCGGCGAATCCTTTCGACTACGATTTTGCGCCCGTGACGTTGGCGGCATTCCGCAAATGGCTGCAAGGCGAATACAAAGATCTGGCCGCGCTCAATGCGGAATGGGAGACAGATTTCAAAACATGGGATGACGTGAAGCCATTCACGACCGACCGGATCAAGAACCGCATGTCCAGCGGCGACGCACTGCCGCATGGCAATCCGGACTGGCAGGCCTTGGAAGCGCTGAAATTCGATCCCGAGACAGCGCGGAAACAACCCACTCGCTGGAACTTCGCGCCCTGGTGCGATTTCCGCACTTACATGGATCTATCCCTGGCGAGGACGCTCGATGAAATCCGGAAATCGGCGCACGCGCTGGATCCGCAGACGCCCGTGGGGATCGAGGGAACGCAGATGCCGTCCGCCTTTGGTGGTTACGATCTATGGCGTCTTTCGCAGGTGCTCGATTGGGTGGAACCGTATGATATTGGTAACTCGCGCGAGATCTTCGGCTCGTTCATGACCGGCAAACCGGCGCTGACCACCGTTTTTGAAAAGGATGCAAATGCCGCGAAGCGCCGGCTGTGGCATCTGCTTCTCGAAGGCGACAAAGGCTGCCTCATTTGGTGGAGCGAAGATTGCATCGACTGGCAAAGCGATGACTATTCCCTGACCCCGAAAGCCAAAACGCTGACCCCGGTGCTGAAGGAAATGACGACCCCATTGGCGCGGCTCTTCCTCGCGGCGCGAAGAGAGTTCGATCCGATCGCGATTCTCTACTCGCAGCCGAGCATCCAGGCCGATTGGCTCATCGAATCGACGGAGGATGGCTCCACCTGGCTGCGGCGCTTCTCTTCCTATGAGTCGTCGCACAATCGCCTGATCAAAGTGCGGGATGGGTGGTTGAAGGCGCTGACGGACCTGGGGTATTCGCCGAAGTTTGTCAGTTCGCAGCAGGTCGAAAATGGTATCCTGACCAAGGACAACATGCGGGCGGTGATTCTTCCGGATGCGCTGGCGCTCGGTGACAAGGAAGGCGCGGCGTTCGATGCTTTCGCACGGTCACCGGGGCACGCGCTTTTTTGCGACGGCACACCGGGACTCTTCGATGCGCACGGGCGGTTGCGCAAAGACAGTGCGTCACTTGCCGCGCTGCCTCTCGCCGGATCCGCGAAGAAAGCCTTCAGCCTTCATGGGGCCGCCGTTGCAGAGATGGCCGGAGACATCGCCGCGTATCCGGGAGCACGGCTGAAAGCCCAGCTCGATACGGCCTGGCCAGGCTGGATTCGCGAGCAGCTTGGAGCGGCCCTTCATCCGCCAGTCTCTGTCCCGCTTGAAAGCCGTACCGCTGTCTTTCGCTATCGCCTGGGCAATGCCGGATTGCTCGCACTCGAGCGGAACATCGATTATCGCATGAGCGAAGATCTGAAGCAGAGCGGGGGAAATGAAACGCTCGAGAAGCCCCAGGAAATCACCGCGCAACTGCCGAGTCCGGCGCATGTCTACGATTTGCGCACGGGCAAGTATCTCGGTCACACGGACAAGATCACCTGTACCCTCGATCCGTGGGAACCTTCGCTCTTCGCGCTGCTCGAGCAGCAGGTCGCTCCGGAGCATGTGATCGACGAGCTTCTGAAGTCCGTGCGATGAGCCTGGCGGTCCGTCGGGTTTTTTGAAACCTGCGGGCAGCGGAGAAGCCTAAGCATTGCACCGTGAGAGGGTTAGCGCTATGCCAACGCGCATTCCCCATTTCTCTCATGAAAAACATCCTCCGTTTCCTTTTTGTGACCGCCACGGCGGCGCTTCTCGTCCTGCCGGCCTCCGCTGCTGAACCCAAGCGCGTGATTGTCTGCTCGGTGACGACCGGCTTCCGCCACTCGTCGATTCCGTACGCAGAGAAAACGCTGCAGAAGCTGGCCGACGAAACCCATCTTTTCACCATCGTCGACTACGCCCGTCAGCCCGAAGTGCAGGTCATGCGCAAGCCGAACAAGCCCGGCGACCTCAAGCCGGATGCCGATGACAAGGCCAAGGCGAAGCATGACGCGGACATGAAGAAGTACGATGAAGAGATGGCCAAATGGACGCCGGAAGTGGAGCAGAAGGCCAAGGACAGCCAGGCGAAGTTCGATGCCGGGATCAAGGAAAGCCTCGCCAAGCTTTCGCCGCAGAATCTCACCGCGCAGAAAATCGATGGCGTCATCTTCGCCAATACGACCGGCGACCTTCCGCTGCCGGATCGCGACGGCTTCATCAAGTGGATCGAAGACGGCCACGCCTTCATGGCCATGCACTCTGGCAGCGATACCTTCCACGGCTTCCCGGGCTATCTCGATATGCTCCAGGGTGAATTTGCCGGACACAATGCCCAGGTGCCGGTCGACCTCATCATCGCCGATCAAACGAGCCCGGCCACGCAAGGTCTGCCGAACCCGTGGAATCTCAACCAGGAAGAGATGTACCACATCAAGCACCAGGATCCTTCCAAAGTGCACACGCTCGCTTTCCTCCGCCATGACCCGAACAAGACCCAGGAACTCGGCTTCTTCCCCGTCGCCTGGTGCCGTGAAGCGGGCAAGGGCCGCGTCTTCTACACCTCGCTCGGTCACCGTGAAGATCTGTGGAGCGACGATCCGGCAATGCACGACCGCAAGAACACGGTCGAAATGGCGAAGCAGTACCAGCAGCACATCCTCGGCGGCATCAAATGGGCGCTCGGCCTCGCCGAAGGCAGCTCGAAGCCGAACCCGGAAGTGAAGTAAGTCGCCGATCGCGAACCGCCTCGGCTCTCATTTCATGAAAACAATCATCCTGAGCCTTCTTCTCGGGGTCCTCGCTGTCCCGGCATTTGCCGCGGACGACGAAAAGGATTTCAAGCCGCTCTTCAACGGCAAGGATCTGACCGGCTGGCATCCCCGCCGCGATAACACGCATAATGTCTGGAAAGTCGAAGACGGCGTGCTCGTCAACGATCTCAAGCCGGGCGAACACGGCACGGACCTCGTGGGCGACACGAAGTTCTGGAACTTCACCGTCCGCTACGAATACAAGGTGCCGGCTGATTCAAACTCCGGCTTCTATCTCCGTGGCCGCCAGGAAATCCAGGTGCTGGGTGACTGGAAGAAAGGCGAACCGACCAAGACGGGCGACGGCGCGATCTATAACTTCAAGGCGCCTGATGTCTACGCCTCTGACCGCGAAGGCGGCTGGAATACTGTCGAAGCAACGGTTATCGGCAACAAGATCACCGTGACCATCAACGGCAAGAAAGTGCACGACGGCGTCGTGTGCGATCACGCCACCGGCAGCGAACTCGATCGCAACATGGATCAGCCCGGCCCGTTCTTCCTTCAGGGAGATCACGGAGCGGTGAGCTTCCGGAATATCCGCGTGAAGGAATTACCGAAGGAGTAAGGTCCTCTAAAGATTCCCGATACTGCGAAGCGCGCCGGAAACGGCGCGCTTCTTTTTTCCGATGTCCGGCAAATGGAAGGGCTGTTGTGGCTACGACTCACTGACGCGCCAACACGTCTCGCCAGCGCTCCAGAATATGGGCGTTTCGATCTTCTGGACCGTTCCATCTTCTGTCTTGGTCATCCACTGGCCAGACTCAATGACGTCGGAATATTGGTCAAATTGAGTGGCTTCCACGTTTTCACCGACTTCGATCCGGTCATGCCAAGCGATACAGAACTCAATGAAATCCGGAACCCGATCTGGAAGCGGATTCTCTCCCCGTTTCAGTACGCCAGTGAGCGTGCCGTACCAGTTGAAGTCGGTGTAATAGCATTCGACTAACATTCCAACCAGACGCGGACCGCACCATAACTGAAGTGGCCGATTGGACATCTGGTCGGCTTCCTGGATTCGCCCAAACCACTAAACCGCATGGGGCGAGAAGAGCTGCCGCGCCAGGATTCGAACCTAGACAAAATGATTCAGAGTCATTTGTGCTACCATTACACCACGCGGCAATTTCGGGGAGACGCACAGTAGATTTCCGTTGCTGTTTGTCCACCCAAAATTTTCGGATTTTGTGCCGAATTTCGTGGCTTTGGAGGAAACAGCACCGTGTTTAACGCAAAGGCCGCGAAGAACGCGAAGGGGCACAAAGAAAGGAAAGAGCATCGGCAGATCCGAAACCGGCTCATCGACTCCGCAATTTCTTTGCGGACCTTGGCGATCTTTGCGGCCTTCGCGTTAAAATAGCGCGCCTCTGCTTCCGGCCTCGCGTCTACTTCCCGAGCGGCTGCGAGATGGTCGCGTTGGCTGGTGGGGTGTACTCGAAGGTCGAGGCGGGGAGAGGGGTCGGGCGCTGGTTGCGGTAGATCGTCACGACTTCGTCGCCCTTGGGCAGCGAGGCAATCGTCTTTTCGATCTTGTAGTCGCCGTCCACCCACACGACGAGTTCCTTGAGAATGCGCTTCAAGCCGCTGGATTTCGGGATGAGGACGAGGCGATACCCTTCGCCGTCCTTCGCGGCGGTGCAGCGGTAGTACTCGGAGACGTGCTGGAAATTCAACCCGGCGGTGAGGGCTTCGATCGCGTCGTCGAAGAAAGCGCGCTGGCCGAGCGTGTAGAGCTCGGCGGCATTGAAGTTCGGGTAGTAGATCCAGAGCTTCTGGCCGTTGCTCACCATCAGGCTGGAGCTGTTGCCGTGGAGTTCACGGCGGAATTTATTCGGTGTCTGAAAGGAGAGCGTGCCCTGGCTGACGAGCGGCTTGTTCAGCAGGTGCGTGGTCTTTTCCTCGGAGAAATCCGCGGTGAGCGAGGGAAATTTGGCGCGATGCTCCTGGAGATGCCCGAGGAGCTGATTGGTTTCCGCGGGGGAAAGATCGGCGGCGTTGGCTGCCGATGAAAAGGCGAGCAGGCTGGTGGCGAGGACGGGCAGGAGAAGTCTAAACATTCGCGGGAGTGCCAAGGTGGGCCGGAGAGGTGTGCCAGAGCGGGACATAGTTAAACCACTGTTCGGGATAGCGTCGGATTACGGTTTCAAAAATGGAAGCCACGGCTTGGGTATTGGCCGCAAGCGCGGCTCGCGAGTCGGCTGCGGCCTGCATGGGCACCTCCGGTTCGGCGAAGGACAGATAGCGTCCACTTGGGCGTTGCACAACAAAAGCTGGAACTACCGGCGCCTGGGAATGTTGCCAAAGCAAAGCGGGTCCACTGGAGAATTCCGCCTCGCGCCCGAAGAGCTGCACAGGCGTGCCGGTTCCGGCGTGAGGCCGATCCACGAGCATGGCCACGCATTCGCCGCGACGAAGCGTCTGGATCATTTCCACAAAGGCGAATTCGCGGCCGGGTCCCACGGCAATGGTCTTGATGCCGAGCCGGCGCCGATAGGCATCGCGCCATGCGGTGAGTGCCGTCGTCGGTTCGTCGAGGGTGATGACCGTCATGGGCAGTCCCCGCAGGCTGAGGAGAATGCCGCCCAGCTCCCAATTACCGAGATGCGCGGTCACGATGATGATGCCGCGTCCTTTCGCACGCGCCGCTTCCAGGTGTTCGAAGCCCTGCCATTGTTCGAGGAGATCGTTTGCTCCGCTGCCACCACGTCCGGCGCAGAAAAAATAATCCGCGAGCATCCGGGAAAAGTTCGCCACGTTGTCCTCGCACAGCGCCTGCAGCGAACGGCCGCGAAATCCGGTGACGGCGGCGAGGTTCTCGGGCAGCGCCTCTTGGGCGCAAGGATTGCGCCGGTAGCCGGCCATACCGATGGCCGGCGCGATGGCCTGCGAAACCCAACGGGGCAGGAGACGCGCCGCCGCGAGCCCAGCTCGGAAGCATGGCAGGGAATAGATCGGCGGCCGCATCAATCAGTGCGCCCCGCGCCAGGCATAGAGCGGGATAATGAACAGGAACGTGGCGACAAGACACCAGGCGACGCCAAAAGCGCAAACGACCCCCATGCCGCGAAGCGCGGGATTCTCCGCCAGGACGAGCGAACCAAAACCGGCCACCGCCGTGAGACCGCTGAGAAGCACCGGCTTGAAGATCATCGCCGTGGAGCGCTGGAGATCGCCTTTCGTCCGCATCGCGATGACGACGTAAATGCCGTAGTCCACACCCACGCCGAGCACGAGCGGGAAGGCGAGGACATTGAAAAGGTTCAGTGGAATGGCGAAGAATTTGAGACAGGCGAGCATTGCCCCGACGGAGAGGATGAGGCTCAGCATCAGGACAAAGAGCGGGAAGGCGCTTCGATACAGGAAGATCAGGAGCAGCACATTGAAGGTGATCATGATCACGCTGAGTTCGATGAGCTTGCCCTTCGCCCACGGAACCAGGTCGGCCAGGGTGTAGGTCCAGCCGGATAAACCGACGTCGACATTTGCCTCATTGAGCGCCTTTCGGAGTTCTTCCTTCTGAGCGAAAGACGTGATCTTTTGCGCGGGCGTGACATAGCCGACCGTGACCAGCGGATCCTGGCCAAAGAAGCGGTCGAGGACGAAGCGCCACGGAGACTGTTCCGGAAGGCTCTTGTGCCAGTCGAGTGCGGAGAAATCCCCACGCGAAATGGAGATGAGCGTATCGATGAGGGCGAAGGCGGATTTGAACGAATCCGCATTCATCCCTTCCTTGATGATCGCCTCGGAAAGCGCGGCGCGTGCGCTGCTCAGGGAGGCTTCGGCTAATTTGCCTGCGTTTTCATGCACCCGCAGCGGGGAGATGGCGAACGCGGCCGGCGTGGCGAGCGTCTTGAGTTTTCCCGCCGTTACGAGTCCGCTCCAGGCGGCCTGCACCTTCGCCCAGCGTTCGTGCAGATCTTCCTGATCCTTGGCCTGAATGAGCACGATCCACGGTTCGCCCACGGGCATCTTTTCCGTGATCATGCGCAGCGCATGGCCGGCATGGCTGTCGGCGGGTTCGAGCGAACGCGGATTGGCTTCGAACTTCAGTTCGCCGATCGGCGCCACGCCGATGATCGTGAAGATGGTGAGAACGATGGCGGAACTGAGGAAGACGCGCCGCGGATGAGCAAAGACGGCTTTGACGAAACTTTCGCCGCCGGCGCGCAGGAAATCGCGCTTCTTGCCGCGATGCTTGGTGCCGAAAGACGCAAAGAAGATCGTCATCATGAAGGCGCCGGCGAAGACGATGCCGAAGCCGATGAGTACGCCAAGTTGCGCGAAACCCGGGCATTCGCTGCGGGCGAGACACACGAAAGCGGCGGCCGAAGTCATGGCGCCGAAAATGATGCCGCGGCCCTGGGCGGTGAGCGCGGCGCGGACGGCCGTCTCGTGATCGTGCCCGGCATCGCGCTCTGCTTCGTAGATCGAGTAGAGCATCATTCCGAAGTCGACCCCGAGGCCGATGAGGATCGAGCAGAGCCCGATCGTGATCATGTTCAGCTCATGGAAAACGAGTGCGCCGGTTGCCACCGCCACCACGCAGCAAAGCAGCAGGACAAGCATGATGCCGATGAGCGGACGGACTCTGCGGTAACCGACCCAGAAAACGCCCGAGACCAGCACCACCGAAGTGAGAAGCGTGGACATCACGTCCCAGTGCATCTTTTGCGAGAGCTCTCCCACATAGGGCGTGCGGCCGGTGACGAGGATTTCCGGTTTCGGGCCGTCCCAGCCCTTCACTACGCGCTCTTCAAATTCCTGCACGCGCCGCATCGTTTCCTGGCAGGTGTGAGCGCCGAGGTCGGACTGCTTCGTGACGGCCTGAACGATTTTCAACGTGCCATCAGGCGAAGTCAGCGGGCGCGTTTGTTCCAACGAGAAGGAACCCGCGAGCGGCTTGAGAGCGGGGGCGACGAGATTGAGCGGATCGAAATCGAGCTGGAACTCTGCTTTGGGTGAACCGGCCTCCAGTTCCGCATGGAGCTTGGCCAGCCGCGTTCCGATGGCTGAAGGCTGCAGAGCGGCCATCGCGGTATCGAAATCAGCGGATGGCAGGTTCAGGAGCATCGGCACGGCGATCGATTGCACCTCCTGGATGCCGTTGGGCGTCTCGATCGGTGAGCGATCCATGACGCGGACGACCCACGGTTCCTTGCGGAGTTCTTCCGCGAAGTGCTCGGTGAAGGCGTCGAGATCGCACTGTTTCGATTCGTCGTGCAGGGCGAAGGTGAGTTCGCGAGCCTGCGAGAACTCGCGGTCGTAGACCTTGAAGATCCGCACCGAATCGAACTTCTTCGGCAGCATGTCGAGGACGTCCGAGTCGAAATGGACGCCAAACGCGATGACCAGGGCCGACACGACCAGGATGGCTGCGACCCCGAAGTGAATCCAGCGGGAGCGCTGCGCGATGAGATGAGCGAGCGTGCTCGGGAGGTTCATGAAATGGAGAACGTCGTCTTGAGCGGTCCGGATGCGGGGTCAGTTGAAATGAAAGACGAAATGATCTCCGCCTTCATTGATGGCCAGGTGCGTCGGATGATCCTGGCGGGCGAAGCTGTCCCGCAGCTTGAACCAGCTTTTCAGGCGTTGCGGAGGCTTGGCAGCCGAGCCCTGCCAGGCGCCCCGGGCGAAGACTCCTTCGGCGCGCGCCACTTCTCCCGATTGCCACAGGCGGATCAAGGGGAAGCCGGGGCCGGATTGGAATTCGAGCTGGAAATCGCCATGAGGGGACCGGCGGATGACTACGTCGCCGATGATCGATTTTCCCGCGGCGCTGGTGTAGTGGAGCTGGCCCTGGAAAGTCTTCCAATCAGCCCCGGGCGAGGGGAACGAATTGTTCGTCGTGGCGCATCCCGGAAACAAAACGGCGGCCAAAACGAAAGCGAAGGCCAGGAAGCAAAGCCGCGTCATTTTCCGGAGGGATACGGGGGCAGTTTGGACGGAGGGCGAATTCATCATTGGAACTTTTTGGGAGAAGTTATGCAGTGGCCGACACTTGCGGAGCGCTCTCCGCCGCTGGCTTTTGCTCCAAACGCGGGCAAAGTGGAAAGTATCTCTGCAGGAAAAGGATGAGATAGAAAAGCTGCATTCGCCACCAGATGGCAAACGAGTTCCCGACGTTCCCCGCGAGGACGGCGTTGATCGCCGGCGCCAGTTGCAGGCGCTCGGTTGGGTTCGTGAAGACATCGACGAACTCATCGCGATACCACGCCGAAACGAAGCGCAGGTACATATCCATGATGCGATGCATGCTGCGCTCATATTTCCGGAAAAGCCCGGTGCGCTTGCCCGGTTTCGTGAGAATGGTATCGATCGCGTCCGCGCACTGTTCGCCGGAGTGAATGGCGAGGAAGACGCCGGTGGAGAAGATGGGATCGATAAATCCCGCGGCATCACCGGCGAGCATCCAGCGGTCTCCCGTGAGACGGCTGTTCCGATAAGAGTAGTCGCCAACGGAGTACACCTGGCTCACACGGCGGGCCGCGCTCATCCGATCGCGCATCACCGGGGATTCCTCGATGGTCTGCGCGAGCGTTTCTTCCGGGCTCGTCTTTCGCGTTTTGAATTCCTCGGAATCCATGACGACGCCGATGCTCGTGCGGCGTTCATCCAGCGGGATCAGCCAGAACCAATATTTCGAGGCACGCACGAGCCGGGTCAGACCGGCATCGATTCCCTCGTCGCGCTGCACATTTTCGTAGTGCGCGTAGCAGGAGAACTTCCGCAAATGGGCGTAGTCGCTCTTCAGTCCAAAGTGCCGCCCGACGACCGAGTGCCGCCCGCTGCAATCGACGAGGTACCGTGCCCGGATCTCCGCCAGACCCGCTTCGCCTTTTACGGAAAGCGTCACGTCATCCGGGCTGAAAGCGACTTTTTCCACCATCGTTTCCTCGCGTACTTCCGCTCCGCATTGGCGGGCGCGGTCGAGGAGGATTTTGTCGAAAGTAGCGCGTTCCACCTGGAAGGCCTGGTGATGCTGGAGCCGGAAGCCATTTTTGAAATAGAACTTCACGGCGCGCGTGCCGCAGGTCGTGGCAATCTCGCCACCGTATTTGGGCATGCCCTCGGCCTTCAGCCGGTCGTGAATGCCCAGGCGATCGAATGCTCCCATGGAGTACGGGAGGAGCGATTCGCCGATGTGAAAGCGCGGGAACTTTTCCTTTTCGACGATGACGACCTTGCGTCCTTTTCCGGCGAGCAGGATGGCTGTGCTGCTCCCAGCGGGGCCTCCGCCAATGATCGCGACGTCGTAAAGTGATTCCATGGGAGCCGCGCACTGTAGCCGGAAAAGGAGGCATGGAAAGTTTTACCTCGCCCGGCACCCGACCCTCGCTTCGGGATTTACAACATCCGTTTGGCGAGGAAGATTCCGCCCCTCCACATGAAAATCCTCGACCGCTATGTCTCCTCGAACGTGCTCATTACCGGGCTGTTCGCTGTCGCGGTCCTGAGCGTCGTGCTCGTGCTGGGCAACGTCTTCAAGCAGTTGCTCGAGCTGCTCGTGAATCACGACGCCCCGTTGGATCTGATCCTGAGCTTCATTGGGTATATCATTCCGTTTTCGCTCACCTTCACGATCCCGTGGGGATTTCTCACTTCCGTGCTGCTGGTGTTTGGCAAGATGTCGGCGGAGAACGAATTGATCGCTTTGCGATCGAGCGGCGTCAGTGTGCCGCGGGTGTGCGTGACGGTTTTCCTGATCGGGCTGATCTGTGTGGGCATTTGCTTTTGGATCAATGTGGACGTCGCTCCGCGCGCGCAGGCGAAGATGAAGGATGCGCTCTATAACATCGCCACGAGCAACCCGCTCTCGATGTTCGAGAGCGACAAGGTCATCAACGAATTTCCCGGCTACAAGATCTACGTCGAGCGCAATGAAGGGGCGAAGCTCTTCAATATGCTCGTGTACAAGATGAACGACGATGCGACGCCCATGCAGGTCATCTTCGCCCAGAACGGCTGGCTGGAAACGGATGGGCCAAACCGGCGTTTGCTCCTCCATATCTATAATGGGCGTTTCGAGCAGCGCGACGAGCAGACGCCTGATGATCTCACCAAGATCCGGCAGGGAATCACAATGCAGGAGAGCTCGCTGCCGATTTCGCTGGAAGAGCTCTACGAAAAGAACAAGAAGCACAAGGGCCTCGGGACCTACACGCTCCCGGAAATTATGGAGCATCTGAAGGCGGGGGAGGCCGACAAATCCGCCGAGGAAAAGAAGATCGAGCACGTCGCGGCTCTCACGGAAATGAACAAGCGCTTCTCATTCTCCCTCGCATCCTTTGCCTTCGGGCTCATCGGCGTGCCGCTGGCGATCACGGCGCATCGCAAGGAGACGTCCATCGGGTTCCTGATGAGTCTCCTCGTGGCCTTTGCCTACTTCCTCTTCATCATCGTGGCGGATACCCTGCGGAACAAGCCGGCGGCGCACCCCGAGTGGCTGGTGTGGTCGCCAAATATTGTGTTCATTTTGATCGGCGCAATCCTGTTTTACCGGTTGAGCAAACGGTAAATCTGAAAACAGATTTTGGAGTAAAACGAAGCGTTTTGCAGAGGCACCACGTGCCGCCTGCCCCCGCCACAGCGTTGCTTCATGTGTCCTATTCGTCCCATAGGTCTCATCCCGGGATGGTGAGTTACACGAATCGCTACTTGTAAATTAGCCGTGAAAATGTGTTTTCAATGAGGCGGTCGTCTGCTAGTGAAACGCGTTTTTGTTTCTCTGAACGATGAGGACGGACTTCCCTTCTGAGCACGTCTTGCTTCGCACTCTGGCCGATTTGGATGCCTTGATCGGTGAGCGTGTGATGGACGCGGCTCCCGTCATTTATTGGGAAGATTCCTATGCGAACCAGCGTTTTGATTCGCTGGAGGAAGCCATGGAGGCCATGCGCGATCCGTATTTCCAGCTCTTTATTCCCGAGGCTGAACGCAACGCCGCGGTGATTTGCGAGATCCGGGAATACCCGGCCTATTCCGCGAAGATGACCACCGCGCTCGATGTCGTGGAGCGGATCAGTGCGAATGGAGATCCGCTGCATCTGCGGCAGAAGAATCTCGGCTGGATCGCGTCGTTCGGGAGGTTCACCGAATGCCGGGCGCGAACGGCGCCCGCCGCCATCTCCCTGGCCGCTCTGCGCGTGCGGGGCATTTGTGCGGAATTGCTGGAAGCGCCTGCCGGGCAGGGAGGAACCGGGGGCTGGCGATAGGCGGAATTTCCTGGGCCTGAGGCGGAAATCGGGCGGCGATACCCGGAAACTGGTCGTATGAAATTCGGTGGATATTTGCCGATCTTCGACAACTGTACCGCGCCCGCGGGCACTCCACGATTCAATGAAATTTTCGGCGCAACTAGCCTTCCTGACCTGCCTCTGCACGGCATGGCCGGTGTTGTGCTGCGCGGAAAAACCTTCGCCGGCTGAGGTGGCCTGGCTGTCTCGCGCGGAGTTGCTCTCGGCAAATTTGGAGCGGCCTTTTCATAACAGCATGGGGATGGCCTTCGTTCCCGTGGAGATCCACGGCGGGCCTTCCGATTCCCTGGCCGCGCAGGAAAGCGTTTTTTTTGCCACAACCGTGGTCACGGTCCAGGAGTATGCGATTTTTGTACGGGAAACGAAGCGGGAATGGCCGGCCGCCGGCTTCTTTCAAACGGAGGAGCATCCGGCGGTGAAGGTGACTTGGTTCGATGCGGTTGCCTTCTGCGAATGGCTGACAGACCGGGAGCATTCGCTCGGCATTCTGCCGGATTGCGCGAAATATCGGCTGCCGACCGATCACGAATGGAGTTGCGCCGTGGGAATTGGGCGGGTCGAGGATCTCGATATCACCTTGCCGGACCCCGCAGCCGGCCTGGACAAGCCCATCATCTTTCGCAGCGTGATTCCCGAGCACATTCAGTGGCTTTGTCATGCACCGGAAAGCTTGAGATTTCGTTGGGTTGGTCCCGTGACGCTGGGACGGGCAGGGGGAGAAAAGGAAGACCCGGCCGCTAGTCCTGCGGCGAAGAGTCTCGCGATTTCCGGGTATCCCTGGGGGGACGAATGGCCACCACCGCAAGGAAGCGGAAACTATTCCGATGACTCGCTTCTTGGGCTGCATTGCGGTTGGTGCTCGACTGGCCGTTTCGATGGATTTCCCTTCACCAGTCCCGTTCGCTCCTTCGATCCGAATGTGTTTGGCCTCTACGACATGGGCGGGAATGTCTGGCAATGGTGCATGGACTCCTATGAGCCTGGAGATCCCGCATTTCGTGTTTTGCGGGGTGGTTCCTGGTATTACGCCGAGGAGTTTTATTTGCGATCTTCGTACCGCAATTTCGTGACGCCGGAATCCCGATTCGACGATATCGGGTTTCGTTGTGTGGTTGCGGTGGGGATGGGCGATTAGGGCGAGGGCAGAGGAGGGCGTTTGGGTTTTTCCGGGACGATGTGGAAAAAGGGGAAGAAAACACCCAACTCCCAACGCTAAACTACCAACTTTCAACGTCTCGTGATTGCGGAGCAAGTGCCGATCAACCTGTGTAATTCGAAGAAGGACTCGAACTCGATACCGTTGAAAGTTGCATCTCACCCCAAGCAAAAAGCCACCGCCCGAATTCCGGACGGTGGCTTGATGTGAAAACAGGGTGCTCTTTTTCGGTCGCCCTTTACTTGGCCGGTTCGGCTGGTGCTGCTGGAGTCGCCGGCGCAGCAGGAGCTGCTGGCGCCGCGTCAGCTTTCGGCTCTTCCTTCGGAGCCGCTGCAGGTTCAGCAGGGGCGGCTGCCGGTGCAGCAGCAGGGGCCGCAGCGGGTTCAGGAGTCGTAACCGCAGTCTTTTCTTCCTTCTTTTCCTCTGTGTTCGCGGTGGTCGCGTTTACCGTCGTTGTCTCCTTTTTGGCCGAATCAGCGGCGGGAGATTCGACTTTCTGTTCGCAAGCGGTGCAGAGGGAGACGGCAACAAGGGCCAGGATATAGTTCTTCATTGAGGTTTGTTAGGGTTGCCGGGAAAGCGCCCGTCGAGGATGGAGGGCTGCCGGAGAGATTTCCGGCCACGGAGCAATCCCGGTTTTAAGTAAAAGCCCCCATAGGCGACCTTTCTTAGCCCCATTTCATGGAATCGAATCCGCAAACTCTCTCTGGGAATTTATCGAATCTCTCGATTCCTGACCCGATTTTAACCCCGTGCGCCGAGGATGCGATGCGATTCCTGCAGGTTGACACCATGCAGCTTCATCCGGAACGAATCCGGGTTGGGCGAGTGCGTGAGCGCTTCGCCGATGGAGATGGCGGCCGAGTTGACGAGCTGATGCAGTGCCTGGTCGAAGGTCTGCATTCCTTCGCCGATCCCCAGTTCCATCGCACCGTGCAGCTTGTCGAGCCGGTCCGATTCGATCAATTTCGCGACAGTGCCGTTATTGATCAGGATCTCCACCGCGGGAAGGACCTGACCTGTACGAGTTTTGACGAGTTTTTGGCAAATGACCGCGTGAAGTGTCGCCGCGAGCTGGCGTCTGGCTTGCTCGCGTTCCAGGCCGGGGAAAAATTCGAGGACACGCCGGAGCGAGCGCGGAGCGTCTCCCGTGTGGAGGGTCGAAATGGCCAGTGCACCAACGTTGGCCGCGCTGACTGCCGCTCCCACGCTTTCCGCGTCCCGCATTTCCCCGATGACCAGAACATCTGGATCCTGCCGCAGGATATTCCGGAGGCCGCTGCCGAAAGTCGCCGTATCGAGTCCGACTTCCCGCTGCTCGATGATCGACTGCTTATCGTCGAAGTAGTATTCGATCGGATCCTCCAGGGTAATGATGTGTTTGCGCGTGGTACTGTTCAGATGATCGATCACCGCGGCGAGCGTCGTCGATTTTCCCGCGCCGGGTGCTCCAGCGATGAGGATGATGCCGCGCTTGGCTTCCGCGATGCGCTGGACGGCGTCCGGAAGGCGCAGGTCCTGAAAATTGCGAATCGCGGTGCGTACGAGCCGGAACGCAATGACGTAGGAGCCCCGCTGCTGGAAGACATTTGCCCGGAACCGGCCCACGTTGGGAAGTGCCAGTGCGAAATCCGCCTCGCGATCCTGATTGAGCCGCTCTTTCAGGTGAGAGGGAACGATGCGGTTGACGATTTCGTTTATCCAGCCTTCATCCGGCTGGCTCACCTCGACGGGACATAGCTCCCGTTGAATGCGAAAGATGACCGGGCCGTCGGCTTTTAGATGAACGTCGGAAGCGCCGGCTTCCACGGCTCCCATGAGGATGTTCTCGAGAGTTTCCATTGTGTTCGGGGGGAAAGAAAAAGATCAAGGGGCCTCTGCTGCCGTTGCGAAAAGGCGGTCCAGCGAATCGAAACAAATCTGCGACCACGTCTCCATCAACTCGCGTTTTTCGGCGAGCTGGTTGCGGTCGAGGAATTGCAATTCCGTGATCATGGCTTCGCCTTTCCGCACGTCCGCCGTCTCCAGTTCGAAAATATGGACCACGCCAAGGTGGACTTTCCCGACTTCATTGGAATCATCATTGAGCAGCGCGACAGCGCGATTCCGGTAAGCCGTGCCGATCTTCAGTTCCTCATTCACTTCGCGCTGAACTGCTGCATTGTACGCGTCGCGGTCGAACGTGAAGAGCGTTTCGTCCTCATGGTTCATATGACCGCCGATGCCGATCGAGCCTTTGGAAACGAGGCGCTGTTCGCCTGCCTTTTTGCCGCGAACGTAGTGCAGGACACGGCCTTCGTGAACCAGCAGAGCGTAGGGAATGATCTGCTTGAACGAGGGATCCTGTTCAGCCGCGGGCCGGTCCATGAAAAAATTGTTTTCTTTGGCGAGGAAGACAGGGAGATACCGCTCGACATCGAAGTGCAGTCCTTGAAAGGCCCCCAATTCATCGAAGAGGGCGCGGCGGATCACGAGGATCTTTTCGTCGGTCATGCAAATCACATTCGGGGTGGAATGCGATCAAGTCGAGGACCAGTTGGGGCAAATTTATCAAGTGGAGGACGCCCATAGTGGAAGCGGCGTCCCGCCGCTTGAAGGCGCGGAATGAAAGAAACACGTGAAAATGAAACGCTGCGTGACGTGCTACAGAATGGGACGGATGGGACATATGGGAGGGAGAGGAGCTTGAAACGACGCTTCGAGGAATCGCTGAAGAAAGGAGAGCGGGCTCGCAGCCCGCAGTAATGGGTGACAGGTCCACGTGAGATCGCGAATAAATTGAACCGAACGCCCGGCGCGATCCGAGCCCGCTCTCCTTTGCTCTCGTTACCCGCCCGTGATGATCGGCTGTGTCCTCGGTTCCGCAGTTTTCAAAATCAGAAATAGATGTGCAAGCAGCGCACGCAAGCGCGCGGGACGCCGCTTCCACTATGGCAACTGCACCACAACCCGATAGAAAAGCCTGGAATAGGTGGCTTGGTTCGGAACCGCAAAGTTCACCTGTTCGAAACTGTCTCCAGCCACCGTGACGGGAGCGGTAGTGAGCAGGTTCACCGGGAGGTTCCACGCCATCAGATCCGTGCTGGCCTGAACGGTGTAGGTCAGTTCGGATGAACTGGAAGGTCTGCGGCGGAAGATGATTTGTGATCCCTGCGCACCGGTGGAGACCTGCGGGTAGATCGCGCGGCTGGCGATGCCTGGCTGGCCGCCGAAGGCATACTCTTCCAGATTGGTCATGCCATCCCCATCCGCGTCGCCCATCCATGAGGCTGGTGTGGCGCCGAAATGCCGGCGTTGCCAGGCATCGGCGCGGGTGGATGCTTCGCTGGCTTCCGCGCTCACTTCTACAGCGGTCAATGCGCGGTGGAAGATCCGGACATCCTGCATGGTTCCTTTCCAAAACCGGCTCTGTATATCGCTGCCGATTTTCACCGCTGTGCTCGATGTCGTGTTGATGGCCAGGGCCGACGAGGACGAAATCGTTTCGAGCAGGCCATCCACGTAGAGTTTGACGTCGGTGACATTCGGCGTGCCGTCGTTGGGAAAGACGCAGGCGACGTGATGCCACTGTCCGTCATTGACGGCGTGCGCGCCGACGACCCACCCGCCGGTGACTTCCAGACGGATCTGGCCGGTGCCATTCATCAGGAACGTCCATTTATTTCCCGAACTGTTGGGACCCCAGGCGACAATGGGAAAGCCTGCGGTCGCAGTGCCGGTTGCGGTTGTCCTGACCCACGCGGTGATGCTGCGCGCGTCTGTTCCGGTGAAACCGTTGAAGGAATCAATGGTGACGTAATTGGCTGCGCCGTCGAACTGCAGAGCGTATCCCGTGCGGCCGCCGACCCATTGCACGGTATCACCTGTGAATCCATGAAGTGTCGCAAAAAGGCCGCCACCAGCCTCCTCCGTGGAAAGACCGCTCGATTGATTCAGCGGATACCAGTAATCGCCATCCCGATAGCAGACATCCACCGTGACTGTTCCCACGGCCGTGTTGATGCCGTCGCCAATCTCATAGTTAAATGAATCGCGTCCGAGGAAATCAGATCGCGGTGTGGATACGATCTTTCCGTTGCTGATGATTGCCGAACCGGCGCCGGGTTGAGTCACGGAAAGGAGGGTCAGCGCTTGCTGTGCCGTCCCTCCGGTGTCATTTGCCAGGGCATCGATCGTAATGGCAGTTGCTTGCGATGTGGAGCTCTGGTCATCAGTCGCCACAGGCGGTTGATATGAACCCGTGCCGTCGCGAAAATAGGTGGAGGAGGGGATGGCCTGCTTGGAAATCGTTGTGCTGCTCCACTGCAGCGAAAGCGCAGGCGTGCCGCTGGCGCCGTGTGTGTAGTAAAGCCGGAAGGGGTGTTTGCCGGCAGTAAGTTTGACCGTGCCGCTCCGTTCCGTGCCGCCCGTATAACCATAGTCGGCGTCGATGACCGTGGCTCCATGGATCCGCAAAAGAGCTCCGCTATCTGCCGTCAGATAGAAGGTGTAATCACTATCTGATGGGACGGATAGATAGCCCGTGTATAGTACACCGAAGTTTTGCTCCCGTGGACGTACCGTCAGATCCGGGCTGGCTGAGATGCCGTTCGAGGCTGGAGTCAGTTCGTCGAGTTTGGCCACCCACGGAAAGGCCTGCGTATAAGCCGCCCACTGCACACCTCCGGTGACTGGCGAAGGATTTGCGGAAGGCATGAGTTCCGCATCATATGGGCGGGGTGCGCTGCTGTCGGGCCGCCGGAGTTGGATTACGGTATCCTTCATCTGCTTTTGCAGCTCGGGATTGGCCGAGGCGAGATCGGTTCCCTCCTGTGGATCAGAGGCGATGTTATAGATCTCGAAATTATCGGCGTGGCTTTGGACGTTATATCTCACTCCGAGCATGTCGCCGATGCGAATGGCCTGCATCTGCGCGCGGGTGCGGCCGCGATGCGCCGGAAGGAAATCCGCATAAGAGGGAGTTGTGCCATCGTAATAGTACTCCACATAGATCGTGGACAGTTCCTGCGTTCCCATCCCGGTCAGCGTCGGCAAAAGAGAGACTCCATCCGTCCGCGCTGGCGGAGGAACACCGGCGAGAGTGGCAAAGGTGGGCATCCAGTCGTGAAACTGGGATGGCTCATTGCTGATCTGATTTGGAGGAATGATACCGGGCCAGCGAGCCAGAGCGCCTACGCGGATTCCACCTTCCCAGCAGTCGCGTTTGATTCCGTCAAACGGACCGAAGCTGTTGAAGAAATTCGGATTGTTCGCCTGGGGAAGATACGACTCGTTGCTCGGGCCGTTGTCACTGGTGAAGATGACTAGCGTGTTGTTGTCGATTCCCAAGTCCTGCAAGAGCTTGACGAGGTCGCCCAGGCAATCGTCAAGGCGGCGGATACAAGTCGCGTACCGCTGATACACATTGGGCCAGGGAACTTCAGCGGAGGCCGGGTTCTTGTCGGCATCATAAGTTGCGCTGGCGTAGTCCGGGTGGATCCAGGAATCGACGGTGCCGATTGCCGTATTGATCATGGCTCCCGGCGTGCCCGTCCATTGCAAACCTCCGGTGAGACCGCCGCCCGCCGGATAAGGTCCCGTGGGAAGTTCGATTGTCGCGTGAGGTGTGTCGTAGGCGAGATAGAGGAAGAAAGGCTGCGCTGGATTGGCTGAATGCTGATCCACGATCCACTTTTTGGCGCGGGCGGTGAAGAGATCGGCGGTATAGCACTTGTCCAGTTGGGACGAGATTTCCGTTGTGCCGTCCCAGATTTGTTTCGCGCCCTGCCACGGCCCTTCCTTTGGATAATGCTCGTGCCCATCATCGTGACGGACATAGCCGAAGTAATAACCAAAGCCTCGCTTTGTGGGGTAAGCCGGCCAGTCGGCGGGACTGCTTCCGGATCCTTGCAGACCCCATTTTCCGATCGCAGCCGTGGCATAACCTGCCGTGGAAAGCACCGTGGCCAGGGTGTGATTATTCTCGAGCGCCTTGTCGAACTGATTGTCCCGCACTCCGGCATGGCCCTGGTGCACGCCGCAGAGCAAGGAGCCGCGAGATGGTGCGCAGACGGGAGATGGACAATAATGGCCGCGAAGCTGGATGCCTTGCGCGGCAAAGGTGTCGAGATTGGGAGTAAAGTGCCAGGGTTCGCTTCGGTCGTTGTTCGCTTTCCGCAGATCCTGGAAAAAGACACCGACGTCGCCGTAGCCAAGATCGTCGCAGAGGACGAAAACGATGTTTGGCTTCGAACCCTCCGCCTGGGCCTGGGCAGCGGATTCGAAAACGCAAAGGAAGAGTGGCAGAAATGCGCAGAAGAGAGACAGGTTTGCAAACTGCGCCGCAAACCGACGTGCCGGCCGTTTCATTTCCGGCGGAAACGGGTGCCACAGATCAGAAGTCCCGCGAATCCGAGCGCCATGGAACTCGGTTCAGGGATGGCAAGGAAACCCGCGCCATTACCGAGATTCAACGAGTAATTGCCATTCCCAAGACTCAAGACGTCGCCGGTATTTCCACCGATTCCAGAGGCCTGATAAGTCCAGGTGAGTCCACCGGTCGTCACCGCACTTTGTGAACCATCGAAGCTGGTGAAGAGCGCATCCGCGCCCCCGGCGCCGATGCCCGCGACATTTCCGAGTTCAAAAAGCGCCATGATGCGGGAGGCTCCGAGATCGGTGCTCCACACCGCAGCGTCGTCGAGCGACCCATTGAAAGCCTGGAATCCCGCGCTGTTCGCGCTGCTGCCTAGATAGAACACCGAAGAGGCGCCACCGGTCGTGGCGATCGTCATGGCCGTATTCCCGGTGTATTGAAAAACACCATCCACGTAGATGTTTGTTTGATTCAGGTTATTCGAACCGGAAGGCAAAGTCATCGTGATCAGGTGCCATTGGCCGTCGTTGACCTTGGTGCCCGAACCGGTGGTACGCGCACCGCCGACGCCCAACTCCGCGACGCCGTTCCCCTGAGTGGCCACGCCGTCGACATCCATGTCCCATTTGACGCCGAGGCCGGTGTTCGTTCCGAAACTCATCGCTGTATTCAGACTGGTCGTCGTGGTTTGAACCCAAATGCTCACCGTGCGCGCCGTGCTGCCGGAGAGAGGGGAGTGGCCGAGCGACACATAAGTGCCGGCCGAGCCGTCCAATTTCAGTGAACCTCCGATCTTTCCGCTCGCGACAAGGGTGGCATTGCCCTGGAGCGTTCCATTTTCAGCTGCGCCGTTGCTCCCAAGATTGACCGTCGTCGTGCCACCTCCTTCATCGAGCGGGTCGTAATAGAGAAGCGTGGCGGCTGTGGCCGGTGCGTCACAAAATGCGGCAGCAGCAAGCGGCACCAGTACGGAAAGGAGGGAATTGGAGCGGGGTAAGGGCATACTGGCAGACGAATAGCGTCCCGTCCCGGCCGGTTAGGCCGAAGTCTGAAAAAAGAGGCCCCGGCAAAATTTTCCATAACCGAAAGCCGGTTTTGGTTATCCACTAGAAACAACCCTTGGATACCCCCGAATTCATCCGCCTGATCAGCGCACAGCAGACGGCGATTTACAGTTATATCCTGAGCCTTCATCCGAACCGGGTGGATGCCGAAGATATTCTTCAGGAGACGAATGTGGTCCTCTGGCAGAAGATTTCGGAATTTGAGCTCGGAACCAACTTTCGGGCATGGGCTTTCAAGGTCGCCTATTTTCAAGTGCTGGCGCATCGGCAGCGGGTCCAGCGCCGCCCGGTCCTGGAACTCGACGAGCCTTTGCTGGAGTGCCTCGCGGCGGATGCCGTGCAGGTGTTTGAAGATCTGGAGGGACGCAGGCGCGCCCTGAAAATCTGCGTCAACAAGCTCGCGCGATCGGATGCCGAGATTCTGCAGTCGCATTACGAGCGGGAGCAACCCCTGGCGGAAATCGCGAAAGCGATCGGGCGTTCGCCCGGCGCGATCAAACAGGTGCTGCTGCGTATTCGCCGGGCGCTGCGCCTTTGCATTTCACGGCAAATGGCTTCGGCCGAAACAAGCGGAGGCTGATCTATGTCGAAGAACGAATCATCTGAGGATGACCTGCAGCGATGGCTCGATGCGTTGACCTTGGGCGAGCTGGACGCGAAAGGCGCGGAGGAGTTGCGCGAACGGCTGCGGGCCGATCCCGCGGCCCGGATTGCCTATCTCGAAAGCGTCAGTTTCGAGGCCTTGCTGCAGCGGGAATTTCCGCGGCAGGCGGGAATCATCGAAAAGGAGGAAGTCCTGACCGGTTCGGTTCCTCTGGAATTGGAAAAAAGACGGGTCCCATATCAAAGGCCTTGGTCTCAGTGGGCGGCTGCCGCTGCGGTGGTGATATTGAGCGCCTCGATCGCGATTTATCTCCTCATCGCGCAAAGCTCGTTCACTCACTTCATGCGGGCGATTCGGAGTTCCGATCCGCGATTGAGCGTTGCTACAATTACGAATTTCCGCGATGCCGTTCCTGCCGGTGGCAAAAAGCCGTTTTCGCGCGGCCAGCGTGTCGTACGCGGCTCGTTTGCGCTCGCCTCCGGCTCGGTGGAGCTAACGTTTGATTGCGGGGCTGTGGTTGTTTTGGAAGGGCCGGCCCGTCTCGCCCTCGAAAGTGAATACCGTACAAAAATCGAAAGCGGGCGTTTGCGGGCTGACGTACCGCATCAGGCCATCGGATTTCTCATCGAAACGCCAGGGGGAACCGTGCGAGACCTTGGCACTGCGTTTGGGGTGGACGTGGCACGGAATGGGAAGACCGAGTTGCATGTCTTGCAAGGAAAGGTGGAAACGCTCGAGTCCAGCGGCGCAAAATCGGTTTCCAGCCTTGTGGCGGCAAACGAAGCCGTCCGCCTGATGGCGTCAGCCAAGCCGGAACCCGTGGTTTTTCACCCGGAAGAATTCGATGCCCATCTGCCCGTGAAGCCACCGCCATTGCATCCTGCCGGGGTGCATTGGTCGTTTGATCCACCAGGGTCTGCCACCCAGGCGAGCGCCGGCGAGCAGTATCATCTCGAATTGAAGCGCGCGGGAGAGCTGGATCCCTCCCCGGCCAAACGTTTCGTGGCCGGCGTTTTTGGATCGGCTCTCGCGTTTAATGGACAGAATGAAACAGCGTTGAGCGACTATCGCGGAATCGCCGGATATGCCCCGCGCACCGTTGCGGCCTGGGTGCGAATTCCGCGTGACGCCCGATTGGATCACCCAAATGGGATCATCGCCTGGGGACGCTTTGCCCCGGGGGAGAAATGGCAACTGGCGACCAATATCAACCGGGAGGATGGAACAATCGGCGCGCTACGGCAGGAATTCGGTTTCGGCTACATCATCGGCTCGACGGATCTCCGGGACGGTGCCTGGCACCACGTAGCGGCGGTTTTTCATGGCGGTCCAAACACTGACGTCACCACCGATGTGAAGCTGTACGTGGATGGGCGTCTGGAGATTCTTTCAGGACAGAAAGCGCAGAACATCGTGACGGCAGCGGGAAGTGAGGCCTCGCTGCGTTATGCCGCCGCGCCGGTTTACCCGGTCATGCTGGGCAAATATCTCCCGGGCGGAACGTCTCCGAAGTCTGGCGAAGCATTCCCGTGGCGAGGGGATCTGGATGAACTTCACATCTTCGTCGATGCTTTGACCCCGGCGCAGATTGTGTCCCTCATGACCAAAAATACCCTCGATTGACGAGTTCGAATCGAGTCACCCGCCGAGGTACTTCTTCAGCTTCTCCCGCAATTCCGTGCGGGCTCGGAAAAGGACGCTTTTCACCGCTGGAACGGACAATTTAAGAATCTCGCCGATTTCCTCGTAGGAGACATTGTCATAGCGGCGGAGAATGACCGCCATGCGCTGCGATTCCGGCAATTCATCGATGGCCTGCTGGATCGCTTCCTGCATTTCGGCGTCGAGAACCGTCGTGTCCGGAGCCTTCGCCGTGTGATCGGCGACTTGAAAAGGCGGGCGATCTTCCTCGTTGTTCCCATCCACGAGCGGCTGGGTGGCGTGGCGCTTGCGCCGGCGCAGTTCGTTGAAGACCAGATTCCGCGTGATCGTGTAGAGCCAGGTCGTGAATTTCGCCGTGGGCTCGTAGCGCGGGGCGGATCGCCAGACGCGGATGAACACTTGCTGGGCGAGGTCCTCGGCCTCCGTTTCATCGCTCAGCATCCGCGCGATGGTGCCGATGACGCGATATTGATGCGCTTCGATCAGCTCACGAAACGCCTCGGTATCGCCGTCTTTGACCCGGATCATCCAGGCAAGATCCCGCGCCGCCGCGTCGGGCGACGATTCGGGAGGCAGGCTGGGATCTTCCATCATTGGCGAAAAGAGCGGCGCATTAAGAAAAAACTCGGAAACGTCCGGCCATCAGAAAGCGCGACGCAGGCGAGGCGCACCCGAATTGGGCAGGGGCAGACCCATCTTGCAATCCGAATCCTCCGCAACTAATTTGTGCAATCTTTCACAAGACAATGTCTCGCTCTGCCAAGCTGATCCCCGAATCCCTTCGCCCCATCCACGATAAAGTGCTCAGCGGCAAGCGCATTACGGATGCCGAAGCGCTCACCCTGTACCGGTCGAACGATCTGAATGCCCTCGGCGCAATCGCGAACATCGTTCGTGAGCGGAAGAACGGGAACGTCGCCACGTACATTCACAATCAGTACATCAATTATTCCAATGTCTGCGTGCTTTCGTGCCAGTTTTGCGCGTTTGGGGCGAAAAAGCGGGATGCGCATGCCTTCGAGCTGAGCACGGACGAGATCGTGGAAAAGGTGCGCCATGCGCTGACGCTGGGGATTACGGAGATCCATATGGTGGGCGGACTGCATCCCACATTGAAACCGGAGTGGTACCTGAACCTGGTCAGCCGGTTGCGCAGCCTGGATCCGAACCTGTTCGTCAAGGCCTTTACTGCGATCGAAGTCCGGCATCTGGCTTTCCGCGTTTTCAAGAAATCGATCCGCGAAACGCTCGAAGCGTTGCGGGAGGCGGGGCTGGGGGCGATCACGGGCGGGGGAGCGGAGATCTTCGATCAAGGGGTGCGGGACCAGATTTGCCGTGGAAAAGAGACCGCTGAAGAGTGGGCGGAAGTGCACCAGATCTGGCACGAAATGGGAATGCCCAGCACGTGCACCATGCTTTTCGGGCATATCGAGACCTTGGAACATCGGGTCGATCACCTGCGGCGCTTGCGTGAATTGCAGGATCGGACCTCCGGTTTTACCGGCTTCGTGCCTTTCGCCTGCGTGCCGGAAACGACGGCGCTGGCGCATGTGAAGCCGGCGACGGCTTTCGACGAGCTCAAGAATCTGGCCGTAAGCCGGATCTACCTCGATAATTTCAATCACATCACGGCATACTGGGTGAGCCTGGGGCTGCCTTTGGCTTCCCTCGCTTTGAATTACGGTGTGGACGATCTTCACGGGACGATCATGGAAGAGAAGATCTTTCACATGGCGGGAGCGACGACGCCGACGCAGCAGACCGTACTCGCGCTGGAGCATGCGATTCGAGAGGCGGGCCGCGAGCCGAGGCAGCGTGACACTTATTACCGCCATATCGCTCCGACATGGCGGACGCCGGCCGGCGAAGCTAAGCCGATGGATCTGGCCTGTGCGTAGTTCGCAGACGGGGCAGGAAATTCGGCCTGATTCAGTGGGGAGGGGAGCGGAGGGCGCGAAGGCTAATTTATATCCGGCCCTCGCCGAGGTGCGGATCGGCTGTGTGAAGTATTTGAACGCAAAGCCGCTGATCTGGACCTATCCCGGCCCGGTTCGCTTCGATCATCCTTCCGGCCTTGCCCGGGACATTGCGCGGGATGAGCTCGATGCAGCGCTTGTTCCGGTCTTTGAAGGACTGCGGACGCCGCACTACCTCCTGGTGGAGGGTGCCGCAGTGGCGTGCGATGGGCCTGTGTACAGCGTCTTTCTCGCTTATCGCGGGGAGATCTCGGAACTGAAGACGGTGGCGCTCGACCCGGCCTCGCTGACCTCGATGCATCTCGTCCAAGTGATCCTGGCCGAGTTTTACGGTGTTCGCCCACAATACGTGCCCGCTGGTGATGATCCCTCCAAAATGGACGGGCAGCTTTTGATTGGAAATCAGGCCATCGACTATCGCGCAAACCTTCCCACGGACGTGCGGATTCTCGATTTGGGAGAAGAGTGGGTGCGCCAGACTGGATTGCCCTTCGTCTTTGCGCTTTGGCTCTTGCGTCCCGGGCTTTCCGATCCCGAGGGAGTGGCTCGGGAATTTCGCCAGCTCAAGATGGAAGGTGTGAAGAGCATTCCGGAGATTGTCGCGGCGGACACCTGCGGGACGCCGGAATTACGGCAGCGCTATTTGACACGGCACATCCGTTTTGAATTTGGAGCACAGGAGAAAGCCGGTCTGGAGCGCTTCCGTGAGCTCCTGGCGAAGCACGGTTTCATCCCGGCACCGACGGTGCCGCTGCAGTACGTGTAGGGGGGCATGGCGCTTAAATGAGGATCTTCCAAGCAACACAGGCCCGGAGGGCCGTCGGACAATAGCTCCGGGCGACAGCCCGGAGAACCGAAATCGGGCGGGCAGCCCCAGATGGGGCGTCGGATTCCTGTGTGCTCGTAATTGCGCAGGCTGTTTCTTTGCAAAACACCACCTATGCGTTTTTGCTGCGCTGCCCCTCGAGGCCGGTCTGAAGCCGGTCGGCCGCCGTTAACATGTAATATGGGGCGTCCGCCGGTTCCGGGCGTCCACATCGTCCATTTACGTCCGCTTTTTGCCCTTTGCGCGTTCTCTCCAAGAAGATTTTTCTGCGTTTTCGCTCTGTGTTTATGCGGGTTTGGAGGAGTTTCTGAAACAATTTTGTGAAAAGGCGTTGACGGTGGTGGGCGGTCGGCTACTGTCACCGCCCCGCTCGCAAGAGCAGGAACGAAAGTCGGGGTGAAA
>Ga0105240_10000510_pt1 | contig 71648 bp, 68 predicted proteins | sample KBSC54metaG_FD_80426 | JGI IMG/M metagenome (GOLD analysis project Ga0105240, IMG submission 80426) | Corn rhizosphere microbial communities from Kellogg Biological Station, Michigan, USA - KBS C5-4 metaG | ecosystem: Host-associated > Plants > Roots > Rhizosphere > Soil | place: Michigan, USA...
AGGCATACATTCGCTCACCTTCTTTACCAGTCCAATCCGGTTCAGAAACTCCAGAAAAACCACGATGCCGCCAAACGGTGTCAGTGCCCGGTCCGTCTCCCCAAGCAACACCATCTGCCCGTCGAATATCCGACTGCTCTCTGCTTCCATCCGCCCAGTCTAAAACGGTTCCATCGCTCAACTTCGGAATTCAGGTTTAGCGAACTGCCCTTCGAGTTGGAAATCAGAAGTTCCACATATCCTGTCCTGACAGTAGAAACCACGGCGCACCCGCTTCGTCTCTCACTGTGTAGGCGTTTGTAAAAGGAGAAATGCATGCATCTCCACTTGCGAATTCATCGCTGGGTGCTCTGGTGGTTCTGGATTGGCGTAGTGCTCGGCGCCATCGCTGTCGTCAACATACTTCTTCGAAATCTCTCTCGTTGGCAGGAAACAATTATCCTGGTGGTGGGCGCGCTTAACTGGCTAATCGGTGGAATTATTTGTTGGGGTTACGGAGCGGTTCGAATCGAAAGACCGGACAGGTCGGCCAGTCACGGCGACTCTGCAATCCGAAGCCGGCAAGAATTTCAACAGAAAGAATGGCACCCTGCTTCGGATTTTGTGCTTCCCGGCAATCGCAAGAGTCTTCTGCCGCCGAAATACTAGTGCCCTGAGTTAGAAATTCGTTTCAAAATAATTGGGGTGGCGGGACCCTAACCGACCCCTCACGTTTCCGACTCGAACTCACGTGGGCAGCAGAAGTCGAGAGCGACCATACACGCCAGACCTCCGCAGCCCCAAAGAACCGCGAGAGTGCCCTGGCTGCTGAAGCGCTGAGTTCCCGCGAACGCGCCCGAAACATAGGCGAGCCACACGGACAGCAACCAGGCCGCGCGCTGGAATGATTTCGACTGCTTGCGCTCCACAGGTCCATTTGCGGCGCTGATAATCCACGCGGAAAGGTAATCTGCAAACTTTACCAGGGAACCGGTTACGAATGCCGTGAAAATGGTCACGTGATTAAAACGCGTTACCGTGCCGGCCTGAATCCCCATTGCGAGGGAGGTAAGAACGACACCGACGGCTCTGCCCGGCGCGACAATGAACAGCACCAGGAGTGCAATTTCCGCGGTCAGCGCCACTGACGCGATGCGCTTAATACCTTGCCGCGACCCGACATGCACCGTCAGACGGGTGAGGATCAGCGCCAGCACATAGCAGCAAACGGGCAGCAACTTCTGCCACATCGCGGCCCATTCCGTCCTGGCCGCGTGGATGCCGATCGAAACGCTGTTGCCACTCATGTTGGCCACGTAAATACCACCGAGCTGCAGATACCCGATCGCGTCCACGTACCCGGCGACAAGCGAAAGCGTTACAGCTTCCATCGCGCCGACCAGCCGGAGACCCTGCGCCGTATAGCTCATGTGCCTTGATCGACGGGGCTGCGGCGTCAGGCGATCGCGAAGATCGGCGATAGTGAACCGAACCGTTTCGAGCCAGTCCGATGCTCCTTTGCCACCCCCCGCAGGGTGATGCAAAGCGCCACAAATCGAACGTGAGGCCGAATCCCGCTTACGGATCCGCAATTTCCGGTCCGCCAGCGTGCATCGTGCGCAGCCCGAATCAGGGCGATGGTGGCCTCACCGCAAAAATCGGAACTTAGTTGCCATCGCCGGAAGGCCCTGAACCTGCCGCGGGGGATCTCCACCGGCAACTTCAGTCACAGTAAACGTTCCGTCCGGATGCGCCACGGGCACATTCAGCGGAATGCTGCTTCGGCCATCAAAATAAACGACGAACTGTTGAGCCTGACCGACTGCCTCCGTGCTTGTTAGCAGCACGTTGACCTGATAGGCGCCCGGGGCCGTCGGATTCACCTGGAGCGCACCGTGCAAAACCGCACCCACCCCTATCTGGACCCGGTCAGGCGCAAGTCCGGCGGCGCCCGATACAGGTCCGTTCGTCACGGTCAATACAAGCAGGTCGCCCTGGTGCGCGGGATGAGCGGCGTCAACCCCTGTTCCGGAGGAATTAGTAACTGCCACGATGATCGCCGGAGGGGTATCGATATTGATTGTGACGGGCAGTGAGTTCGCGGCCCCGTTGTTCAAAATCAGAGTCGCGGGCCCTGGTGAAAGCCCGTCGGGAATCTGCACGACAACCTGCGAAGCCGATGTCGAAAGGACGGCGGCTGCCTGCCCTGCAATCGTCACTGCGGGAGTGGCGCCCGCCGCAGTCAGATTCACTCCAGACAGGCTCACCGTCGCGCCCGCGTAAGATCCGTTCAACCCCGGCTGCGTATTCGTCAGGACCGGTATGACTGAGGGCAGCCCGGCAACCGCGGGAGCTATCTGGAATAGAGCGGGAGCCGTTGCGATTTGAAAGCCCGACACCACGCTGATATCGGGATTCGAAAGAGTGGCCCCGGAAACAACAGAAACGTCGGCCTGGAGCCGGTTGGGCCCCAGCACGAAAACGCGGCGCACCACGGCATCGGTGCTGCCAAAGCCGACTGCAACCTGACCCGGCTGAAAATTAAACCCGGTTGTCGTGATCTCAACTGCCGCATCGGAACCCGCCGGTAAGGAACTCGGAGACACCGATGCGATCACCGGTATCTGCGAACTTCCATACGCCCATGTAAGTGGTGACGCGGATTGAACCAATTGCGAGTTTTGGCCATCGCTGTTGTAAACGGTGAGTACCGCGGTTTGACCGTTGCCGCCAGCCGGTGGTGTAACGATCGCGATTCCGTTGTCGGCGTCAAGCGAGGTTAAAATCGCCGGCAGGCCATCGAAATAAATCAAACTGTCCGGATTCCAGTTCGTGCCTGTGATGGTCACTGTGCCATCGCCGTTTGCCGCGACGCCGGTGAGAGTCGGCGGCGATTTCTGCGTTGCGATGATTCCCGCCGGCAGAACATGCATGTAGTCCGGCGTGCTGAACACGAGATGCTGCGGTCCGTTCCCCGCCCCCAGGTTAAATCCCAGATCGAGAGCGATGTAAGTGTAGCCGCTCTGCAGATATGGCCGAACCCCGCCGGGCCGAATTTGCGCGGAACCGCCGATGAATTGGACCGCCAGCCCTGGCGCCAATCCGTTCGCGCCCAGTCCCGCACCGCTCGCCACCACGGTCGTGTTTCCCGCCAGCATGTTTACATAGGCGGGCTTTTCCACCACGGTGTTGTTGTTTAAATAGCCGTACACCACCGCGTCGTAAATGGAGACGAAGGGCCTGCTCGAAAGCGCGATATTGATGTTCTCCACAGTCTTGGCTGTCTGCACTGAAATGGGCGCGGCCTTGCTCAGATCGGTGGTCGCCGGATAAAACAATGCATTCGTTGGTCCTGAAATCGCCGCCACACTGCCATCGGCATTCCACGGCCCCTTGATATCCCCGTCGGGGGGCAGCGAATGTGCGTAAACCAGGTATTGGCCGGGCGGAATTCCGTCAATTCGATAGGTGCCATCGGGATTCGTGAAGGCGCTTACGGCGCTGCCGCCGGACCGGATCGCCACCACGGAGGAAAGATGCACACCGTTGGCGCCATTCGTAACACGCCCGGTGATCGAGCCGTATTGCGCGAAGGCGGCGTTCGGATACAGCACCGAGATCCCCGCCACATCGTCGGCATCGATTGGGTGGCTGAGAGTGGTTGCCCTGGTTGTCGCCTGAGACATGGTCGAGGATGTAAAGGTGTGTTGCAGGCCCAGCGCGTGGCCCATCTCGTGGACCGCGGTCATGAAAAACGTTTCGTTATAACTCGGCCCCGGAGCCACGGTAAGGCTGCGGTTCAGGTGAACGGTGGAGCGCTTGATGGGAACGTATGCCGTGCCGTTCGCGTTCAGCACGGGCACAGCGAGCGACGTTGGGCCGCCGAAGCCATACAATCCCGGCGGCAGATCTTCAAAGACCACATCGCCGCCCGGCGTGCTTTGCAGCGTGTTCACATTTTCGAGACCGCCGAACGCTACCCGCAGATCGGAGGAGGCAACTGAATTCCACGCCGTTGTCGCCTGACGCAATTGACTGAGCACGGAATTGAAGGTATCGGTGGCCGAGTAGGAAACCGGTCCATTTTCCGAAACGAAGAACGTGACAGTCTTGTTTGGCAGCGCCGCCAAATTAAATTTCTCGGGCGCATTCACGCCGTTCAAGTAGTGGATGAAATGGTAATAAGCCGGCGCGGGTATTGCTAACGCCACGAAAGCAGGCAAGATGAGAAGCCGCTTCATTTGAGTGGCCCCGCGGTGATTCCGGGCTGCCGAACCCGCGACTTCATTTCCGCGAGCTTCATAGCAACAGCCTGATCGCTTACCTTGTGACCGGATGCGTCAAGCATCGTCTCGCCAATCTTCGCCCGCCACGCAATCGCGGATCCGTCCGCCTGGGCGGTGACGTTGAACAGCCCTTGCGTCATCCCCAGCAGGTGCGTAATCCCCGTCGATGGCGATTTCCACAGGAATAGTAAATACTCCGAACCCGAGGTCAGTTCGGGAACACCGGGAAACGATTGCCTCGCGCCGTTCGCGACTCCCCCGGGCAACATCACTTCAGATGCGGTGCTGCCTTTCCAAACTTCACTGACCTGCAATTTGTAGTGCGTATAAATGGTTGAGCTGATAACACTTGTATAGGATCCAGTGACGCGCGCCCTGACGATTGCGGTGGCATTCTGCGCCATCTGATCCATGGAAAGCTGTTCGAGCGTCACCGCCGAAGCGGCAATGCAAACGAACAGGGCTACCGTGAGACGGACCAGTCGGGACATATAAATTCCCTTGTGGAAAAGCACGCGGAAGCCCCTTGGCGCCCGCTGATTACAGAAGACTTAGGATGTGGGCCGCAACACAGCGCGTTCCTGTTCGACACGCATTTGAGACAGTGTGTCTCACTCAGGAACTGCGGACCACAAGAATCGGGATGTTCAGGCGATGCCGTACCGGATTGATGGTATTGCCGAAGATCAGATCTTTCAAGCCGCCGTGACCGTGAGCGCCCATTACCAACAAATCCGGTCTGATCTCCTCCGCATAGCGGACGATTTCCTTCCGCGGATTCGAGGCGTGACGTATCGCTGTCTCCACCTCAATATCCTTATCGCTCAGGGAAGAGACCAGGCTCGCCAGATATTCCCTGCCCGCCTCTACCTCAGCCGTTGACGATTCGGATCCATAGATCTGGCTCGTTACTCCTTCTTCCACGTGCAGCAGGTAAAGTCGCGCCTTATGCTGCGCGGCCAGCCCGGCCGCGTGGCTGAGAGCAAGCCTGTCCAGCGGCGAATGATCAAGCGGTACCAGGATTCGGCGATAAGACGGCGGTGCGATCACCTCGGCGCTCGTCCCTTCTAAGCCGAGCGTGGGAGCGGCAGCGGGAGTGCTTGCGGCCGGCCGCCGGTATGGCTGGAGCGTGATCCAGGTCAGTAGCCCGACCATTCCGCCGCACACCAGTACCGAGAAACCCCAAACAACAGGCGCAAAACTTCCCGACGAGTTTGCCCATTCCGTCATCGTCTGAATCGCAAGCCAGAGGTTCAGGGTCACCACAATTGCGGCCGTAACCCATCCTCCGAATCGAAGCAGCCGGGCGCTCGCGAAAGATCCCATTCGATTCCGGTCGTTGGTGAAGTGCAGAAGGGGGATGATCGCAAACGGCAGTTGCAGATTCAGCACTACCTGACTCAGCACCAGCAGCCGGAATGTGCCTTCGTTGCCCATCAGCCAAATCACAATAATTGCCGGCACAATCGCAATGGATCGGGTCACCAGTCTGCGAAGCCACGGCTGTACGCGGATGTTGAGAAAGCCCTCCATCACGATCTGCCCCGCCATGGTGCCCGTAAGCGTGGACGATTGCCCGGAGCAGAACAGCGCCACGCCGAAAAGCTTCGCGGCGATCACAGTGCCAAGCAGCGGGGTCAACAGGACGTAGGCCTGCTGTATTTCGGTCACGTCCTGATGAGCCTTGTAGAAAGTGGCCGCCGCCAGAATCAAAATCGCGCCGTTGATGAACATCGCCCCGTTTAGCGCCACCACGCAATCGAGCATGTTCCAGCGGCAGGCGGTGCGCTTCTCTTCGACGCCGCGACCGATGCGGCGCGTCTGCACCAGCGCCGAATGCAGGTAGAGGTTGTGCGGCATCACGGTCGCGCCCAGCATTGCCACCGCGGTATAGAGGCTGCGCCCGTCAATGCGCGGGACCAGACCGGCCACCACACCAAGCGCGTCGGGCTTCGCCATGTAAATCTCTGCCGTGAAACAGACCGCGATGACCGCAATCAGCGCCAGTACAAACGCCTCGAGATAGCGAATGCCCATTTTCTGGAGCCCCAGAACCAGCAACGTGTCGAGGGCCGTAATCATGACCGCGATCAGCAACGGGATGTGGAACAGGAGGTTCAGGGCTATGGCGGCCCCCAGCACTTCCGCAAGATCGCACGCCACAATCGCGATCTCGCAAAGCAGCCAAAGTGCGATGTTCACACCCCGCGGATAAGTCTCGCGGCAGGCCTGAGCAAGATCCCGCCCCGATACGATGCCCAGACGCGCGGACAGCGTTTGAAGCAGGATCGCCATCGCGTTCGACATCACGAGAACCCACAGCAATCGGTAGCCGAAATGCGCTCCCCCATCGAGATCCGTCGCCCAGTTACCCGGATCCATGTAGCCAACGCTGACCAGATAAGCCGGCCCCGCGAACGCCATCATGCGGCGCCAGTACGAGAGGTGATCGGTACGCACGGACTCGTGAACGTCCGAGAGCGATTTGGTCGTGCCGGCCAGCGAAGGCTCGGGCTTCCCGCGAATCAAGATAAATCTCCCCTTTAGTGACTTTAGCGTGCAGGTCCCGCCGATCCCGCGGGGAACATTTGCGCAGACCGTTTCGTACCCATCCATAGAGGTGGCCGAATGTATTGCACGAAATGCGGAGCAGAACTCCGTGTGAACGATTGCTTCTGTTCGCAATGTGGAAACCGCACCGCGGCCTGGACCGAACCGGGAGCGCCGCGCCGGTTGTTGCTGGACAAGCAAAATAAGAAGATAGCCGGGGTGTGCGCCGGATTCGCCAGATACTTCGAAGTCGATGTCGTGCTGATGCGGGTTCTTTGGCTTGGCGTGGCTCTCGCCACCGGAGTGGGATTTATCGTTTATTTGGTTGCGTGGATCGTCATCCCGGCCGATTACCGGTATGAAATGAGGGAGTCTTCCGTACCCGTACCTCACTCATAGGCGCAAGCCGGGGCGCGTCGGTCCGCTACAACTAAACTTGAATGGGAAGGTTCGATACAGCGTCGGCCCGGTTTCGGGGCCGGCGGATGCGGCGCTTTATTGAGGAGTTCGGGATCACGAGGGAAACTCGTGTGCTCGACATCGGAGGAACGCCTTACAATTGGTCGCTGGCGCCCGCAACGCCACGGTTAACGTTGCTGAATCTGCCGCGCGCTTTTGAACCCCCCATGCCCGGGGTGGACGTGGTTGCCGCCGATGGCTGCGCGCTTCCGTTTGCCGACGGTGCGTTCGATGTTGTATTCAGCAATTCTGTGATTGAGCACCTAACGAGCAACGAGCGGCAGCAGTTTGCGCGGGAAGTCGCCCGGGTAGGCAAACGTTATTGGGTACAGACTCCAAACCGATGGTTCCCGGTCGAAACGCATCTGCTGACTCCTTTCGTGCATTACCTGCCGAAGCGCTGGCAGGGCAATTTAGTTCGGCGCTGGACAGGGTGGGCAGCCTTGACGGGCATTGGGGGCGAGCGGAAGCGTTTTTACATCGAGCACTATCTTGCGGATATTCGGCTGCTGTCGCGTCGGGAGATGCGGGGACTGTTTCCGAAAGCCACGATTGTGGCGGAACGATTTCTTGGCATGACGAAATCGCTGATCGCGGTTCGGCGCTAGAATCAGTAGAAATGAAAAAACTTCTGCTGTTTGCGCCTCTCGTGCTGGTGTTTGCGGCTCCGCCCGCTGGCTTCAATGAATGGTCCGCGGATCAACTGAAAACCGAGAGTGAAGCCCTCAGGAAGACGATGAAAGATGGCTTGGCAAACAAGACGATTGCCGACTGGGGCAATCATCAAATGCTGATGATTCATCGCGAGGCCACAGGGCAGGCTGAGTTCCACGCGAAGCAGGCGGACTTGATAATCGTTCGCTCCGGCGCGGCTTCAATCAAGATCGGCGGAAAGATTATGGATGGCAAAACCACCGCTCCGAATGAAATCCGCGGCACCTCGATCGAGGGCGCGGAACTGCATCCGCTGAGAGAAGGCGATGTGATGCACATACCGGCGAACACGCCGCATCAGGTGATGCTGGAGACCGGGCAGATGGTTGACTATTTCGCTATTAAGGTTGACTCGAAATAATTTGCGGCAGCTTCAGCCATCGCTATAGCGTTTTGGCATCGGCCAAGTATTTTCTCGCGGATGTGGTGCGGGGAATCGGGAGTTACGATATCGACTTCGATTCCCACGAGATCGCAGAGAGTCCTGCCGGGGTCAAATTCAGCCAGGAAATCGATATCGCTCTCATCCCCGGCAGTACCCCTTGCGACGGAACCGAAGACTCTCGGATTTCGGGCGCCGTGCTCAGCAGCCAATCGGTTGATGGCCGGTTTCTCCGCCAGACTGAGTCAAGGGTGAACACTACTCAATAGTTACAGAAGATCTTTGCGCTTATTTCTATAGACGGCACAGCCATAGCCTTGCGGGTGCCGCGTACCACGGGGTCTGGGGCAGAGATAATGCCGGGACAAATCCGGATCAGCCCGGCGCGAAAAACAACCCGCAAGGAACGGAGACTTTATGAAGAAGCCGGGGCCACTACTAAGCCGGTGAACAAGACCGTAACATTCGAGCAAATGGCCAGGCGTTCACTGACGGAGCGGCAGCGGACGGAAGTGGCAAAGCTGGCTGCGTTGCCCGAACCATCCGTCTCAATGCCCCGGATATCTCGGTGGGGGAACCCACATCAAGCAATTACTCCATGAGGCACTTGAGCGCGAGGGCTCAAATTTACGAAAGTAAATCGTTAGCTCTTTTGAGAAGCTTCAACTGCGGCTTGCGCGCGCGCAACCTCAGCCAGCGCGACCTGCGGATCAGCCCCATTCGCCCCGGGACTCTCCATTTGTTTCGTCGCATCCTGAAGCCGCTGCTGCGCCTTAGCCTTATCGATCTCGCCGGCGAATTCCGCGGAATCCGCCAAAACCCGGACCGTTTCCCCGAGCACTTCCACAAATCCGCCATACACCGCCAGCGACTTCGACTGCCCACCCGCCGTGTACGTGAGCACCCCGCCCGGCTTAAGTTCCGAGAGCAACGGAGCGTGACCCGGCAGCACTCCAATGAAGCCGTCGCGCGCCGGGATTTGCGCCTCAGTCACCTGCTCGTCTACCAGCAGGCGTTCGGGGCTCACTAACTGAAGCAGGAACGTTTCCGCCATCTTAAGCAGCCTTGAGCGTCTTAGCTTTTTCGATCACGTCTTCAATGGTTCCCTGCATGTAGAACGCCTGCTCCGGCAAGTCGTCGTACTTGCCGGCAACGATCTCGGCGAAACTCTTGATGGAATCCGCCAGGGTGACGTATTTGCCGGGAATGCCGGTGAACTGTTCGGCCACGTGGAACGGCTGAGACAGGAATTTCTGGATGCGCCGGGCGCGACCGACGATCTGCTTATCTTCGTCGCTCAGCTCGTCGATGCCCAAAATGGCGATAATATCCTGCAAATCCTTATACCGCTGCAGCACGCCTTTAACAGCCTGCGCGGTGTTGTAATGCTCATCGCCCAGAATACGGGGATCGAGAATTCGCGAAGTGGAAGAAAGAGGGTCAACCGCCGGGTAGATTCCAAGCTCGGCAATGGGGCGCGAAAGGTTCGTGGTCGCGTCAAGGTGCGCGAATGCGGTGGCCGGAGCAGGATCGGTGTAATCGTCGGCCGGCACATAGATGGCCTGCACGGACGTAATGGAACCGCTCTTGGTAGAGGTGATGCGCTCCTGCAATTCACCCATTTCGCTGGCGAGGTTCGGCTGGTAACCCACCGCGGACGGCATACGGCCAAGCAGCGCGGAAACCTCGGAACCGGCCTGCGTGAACCGGAAGATGTTATCGATGAACAGCAGCACGTCCTGCTTCTCTTCATCCCGGAAATATTCGGCGACGGTCAGGCCGGTGAGGCCGACGCGCAGACGAGCCCCTGGGGGTTCAGTCATCTGGCCGTAGACAAGAGCCACTTTGGATTTGGTATAGTCTGCGGGGTTGACGATGCCGCCCTCCTGCATTTCGAGCCAAAGGTCGTTGCCCTCGCGGGTCCGTTCGCCCACGCCCGCGAACACCGATACGCCGCCGTGCTTCATGGCGATGTTATTGATGAGCTCCATGATGACCACCGTCTTACCCACGCCGGCGCCGCCGAACAATCCGATCTTGCCGCCCCGAAGATAGGGCTCCAAAAGGTCAATGACCTTGATACCCGTCTCGAACATTTCGAGCTTGGTTGACTGGTCGTCGAAGGCGGGCGCCTGACGGTGAATCGGGCTGAAGTGCGTTGCTTTGATGGGCCCCATTTTATCCACCGGCTGACCCAGGACATTGAGCACGCGCCCCAGGGTCTGCTTGCCCACCGGAACGGTAATCGGGGCGCCTGTGCTGACAGCCTTCATGCCGCGCACCATGCCATCGGTCGGCTGCATCGCGATCGTTCGAACGCGGCCCTCGCCGATGTGCTGCGCGGCTTCACAGATGATGTCGATGGGGAAAGGAACGTCGAAGCCTTCGCTCGTGATGCGGATAGCGGTGTAGACTTCCGGAATCTGCCCTTCGGGAAACTGGCAGTCGACCGCGGGACCCGCGATCTGCACCACGTGGCCGATTGTGCCCACAGCGTTTTCAGTTGCAGTTGCCATAAAAAAATCCTTTTTACTGCGGCGATGTTATTCCGCGGCCGCCGCGCCGCTGACCACTTCGATAATTTCCTTAGTAATAGCCGCCTGCCGCACTCGGTTCATGTGCAGGGTGAGGGCGGCAATCACGTCCTTCGCGTTGGACGATGCCGTGTCCATCGCGGTCATGCGCGCTGCCTGATAGGCCGCGACAGTTTCCAGCAAGGCCCGGAACACCGCAACTTCAACGTAGCGCGGCATCAGGGCTTCCAGCATGTCGAGCGGAGACTGTTCGTAGATGTAATCCGTCTGAACCGGGGCGTTGGCATCGAGCGTCAAAGGGAGCAACTGCGCAACGCTCAGCAGAGACGCCATGATGCTTTTGAAATCGTTGTTGATAATGAAAACCGCATCCGTCTCGCCGTCTTTGTAACGCCGAATCGATTCCTTTGCGATTTCAGCCGCATCCTGATGCGTCGGCTTATTAAGAATGTGAAGATGCTCGGAAAGAATGGTCGCGTTGCGCTTGCGATAGAAATCGCGCCCCTTGCGACCGACCAGGGTAAGTGTGATTTCCACCCCCGAATGTTCCTCATAAAATTTCTGAGAAGCTTTCAGCAGGTTGGAGTTGAAAGCCCCCGCAAGGCCCGTGTCGCTCGAGAGCAGGATAAGATCGGCCCGCTTCATTTCCCGCTGAGCCAGCCAGGGGCTATCGGCGGAACGCTCATCGGCTGAAGCGGCAGCTGCCAGATTGGCCAGCAGTTCGCGTATGGCTTTGGCATAGGGGCGGGCGGCAATTACACGATCCTGCGCGCGGCGCAACTTCGCGGCCGAGACCATCTTCATGGCCTTGGTGATCTGTTGCGTGTTTTTGACCGAGCGGATACGCCGCCGGAAATCGATCAAACTAGGCATGGATTATGCGTTTGCCGACCGAGCGCGTTCTTTCTTGAACCGGTCTTTCAATTCGTTGATGGCACCCGTGAGTTCCGCTTCCAGAGGTTTATCGAACGCCTTCTTCTCACGGATCGTGTTGAGTATACCAGGCCTCGAATTTTCGAGGAACTTATAGAGCTCCGCTTCAAACGCCCGGCAATCCTCAACAGCGAGATCGTCAATCAGGCCGCGCGTGGCTGCGAAGATGATTGCGACCTGCTTTTCCACCGGAAGCGGCTGGTACTGCGGCTGCTTCAGAATTTCAACCAGGCGCTTGCCTCGGTTCAACTGCGCCTGAGAAGACTTGTCGAGATCGGACCCGAACTGAGCGAACGCCGCAAGCTCACGGTATTGCGCGAGATCGAGACGCAGCGGACCCGCAACCGACTTCATCGCTTTAATCTGCGCGTTGCCGCCGACGCGGCTCACCGAAAGGCCCACGTTTACCGCCGGACGGATGTTCGAGTTGAACAGATCGCTTTCGAGGTAAATCTGGCCGTCCGTAATGGAGATGACGTTAGTTGGAATGTATGCCGAAACGTCGCCCGCCTGAGTTTCAATGAACGGCAGCGCTGTGAGCGAACCGCCGCCGAGATCGTCGCTCAGCTTTGAAGCTCGCTCCAGAAGCCTGCTGTGCAGATAGAAAACGTCGCCCGGAAACGCTTCGCGGCCCGGGGGACGGCGCAGCAATAATGAAATTTCCCGGTATGCCGCCGCGTGTTTCGAAAGATCGTCATAAACGCAGAGCGCATGCCGGCTCGAATCGCGGAAATATTCGCCAATCGCGCACCCGGAGTAGGGCGCAAGATACTGCATGGGAGCCGGATCTGACGCGCTGGCTGAAACGACGATGGTGTAATCCATGGCGCCGTAATCCTGCAGCGTCTTGACTACCTGCGCGACCGTGGAACGCTTTTGGCCGATAGCGACATAAATGCAAATCATGTCGCCGCCCTTTTGATTGATAATGGCATCGAGCGCAATCGCGGTCTTCCCCGTCTGCCGGTCACCGATAATAAGTTCGCGCTGACCGCGGCCGATCGGAATCATGCCGTCGATCGCTTTGATCCCGGTTTGCATGGGCTGCTTCACCGGCTGCCGATCGACGACTCCAGGCGCAATCCGCTCGATTGGATTCGACTTATCAGTATGAATGGGCCCCTTGCCGTCGATAGGACGGCCGAGAGCATCCACCACACGGCCGATCATCGCCTCGCCCACGGGAACGGACATAATTTTGCCCGTGCGCTTCACCTCGTCGCCTTCGCGCACGTGCTGGTACTCGCCTAAAAGCACCGCGCCAACCTGATCTTCCTCAAGATTCATGGCGATGCCCGACACACCATGCGGGAACTCGATGAGTTCCCCCGCCATCACTTTGTCCAGGCCGTGTATACGCGCGATGCCGTCACCCACCGAGATGATGGTTCCAACCTCGCTCACGTCGATTGCGCGGTCGTAGTTCTCGATCTCCTGACGGAGAATTTTTGTGATTTCGTCTGCCCGAATTTGAGCCATATATTCCCGAATTAAATGTTTGTGTTTGTGGCGTTAATTGACAGCCAGCCGCTGCCGCAGCGTAGCCAGCTGGCCGCGCACGGATCCGTCGTAGACCTTGGCCCCCACTGCCGCGGTCACTCCGCCGATCAGGTCCGGATCCACCGCAAATCGCATCCGCACCTGGCTGCCCGCCAGCCTGGCTAGTTCCGCCGAAAGCTTCTGTTGCTGGTCGGCGGTCATCTCGTACGCGGAACGAACTTCCGCGCGCACGAACCCGAGCCGCTCGTCCAGCAGAACTTCAAATGCATCGATCATTTCCGGAAGGGCTGCGGCCCGCCGGTGATCCGTCAGAACAAGAAGGAAGTTAAGAATAATCCGTTCAATACCAAGAGCTTCGCCGATCCGTCGAACCACCAGACGCTTTCGCGCCGATGAGACCGCGGGCGAGGCGAGGATGATCCTAAGTTCCGGGGTCGACTTCACCGCCGCGTCAAACGACCGCAACTGACGAATCGCCAGAGCCGGATCGATACCCGAAGCGGAAGAAATCACAATATCCACCAACGCACCCGCGTACCGGTTTACCACCGCGGAAGATGTCATGACAGCTTACCTGAATTCACGGAAGCCGACGACAACTCGCCGATGAAGTTTTGCGCCAGTGCGGCTTGCATCTCCGGCGACATGCGAGCGCGGACCTTCTGTTCCGCAAGCTCTATGGCACTCTTGGCAGCCTGGCGCTGCACTGATAAGCGCGCGAGCTTAGAGGCGGATTCCACCTCAAACGCGGCATTTTGCTGTATACGGGCCATTTCGGCGGCTGCCTCCCGTTGAATCCTGGCGCCCTCCTGCTCTCGTTCCGTCCCGGCCTCAGCCTGCATCGTCGAAACCGCCTGGCCAAGACCCGAAAGTTTTGACGCGACAGCCGCGGCGCGGGCATCGGCTTCCGCCTTTGCTCGTTCTCCCGCGGCGAGCCCTTCGTGGATCTCCTTCGAGCGGGCGGCCAGCATGGGGCCCACGTTCTTCGAAATGAACCAGCCGAGCACCGCGACCAGAATGGCAAAATTCGCCCACTTCCAGCCTTCCAGGCTTGGCTTTTCCGCGCCGGGCTTTTCCTCGCGAGGCATTTCCGCGGAGCCGGCTTTCTGCGCTGCCTGCTGCGCGGCCTCCTGCGCGAAAATTGGCGTCGAAGCGCCACCTATAGTCAAAAACCCCGCCAGCAGCAGCGCGACCGAAATCCTTCTTAAAGAATTCCTCATGCGGCCCACCGTGAAAGGATCGAATCGGCGATTTGCGCCGCCAAAATTTCGCTCTGCGCTTCGAGGCTCAACTCGGCTGCCTTTGCTTCCTGCGCAATAGCCGTCTTCGCAGCCGCCACACGGGCATCCGATTCCGCGCGCGCGGCGCGGATCCGCTCGGCCTGTTCGTCGCGCAGTTTCCTCAGATATTCGTTCTGTTCGCGGTAAATCTCGCTTCGAGCCTGGGCCAGCGCGGTTTCGTATTCGGCGACTTTGGTGTCGGCGCTTTTCAGGCTTTCCTCGGCGGCTTTGCGCGCGCCTTCCGTCAGCCGGAACCGCTCCGCAAGCACTTTATCGAGCGGATTCAGATACAGATATTTGACACAAACGGCAAGAATGAGGAGAAGAAAAAACGTAGGCAGCCCATTCAGAATAATGCCGCCTAACGCCTGCAGAGTTTGATCCATGTGAAGAGGAGAACGAAGGACTACGGAACACCGGGTAACTATTACCCTATCATAGCCGTCCAGACGGGTCAAACCGAACCGGCCCGCGGCGGACCCGCTTTTTCACTATAATCAATCCGCGCCGTACCCGTTCGGCATGGCCGAGCGTCCAAATCCGCAATGCGGCGGAGCTACTTCCGCGCTACCACTACGCGCGACGGATAATACATCTGTCGTACCTGACGATCATGCTCCAGACGGAAATCGTGGCTGTAAATCACTTCCGGAATACAGGTCTCCACCTGCCGGCCCAAAAAAGCGGGCGCCAGGCCCCCGATAAACTTATACCAGATATTGAAAGCCGGATCCTGCTGGCCGATCAGCACCAGCGCCAGTTTGCCGTTCGGCCGAAGCACTCGCCTCATCTCCGAGATCGTCTGCATGATGTCGGCCTCACCCAAAAGTTCCAGCAGATAGCAGCACACAACGGCATCGAACGCGCCGTCGCGAAAAGGCATATTGCGGGCATCCACCGCCTGGCAATGCGCAGCCACGTCCGGCAAACGATTCCGGGCAACACGCTGCGTCCTGGCCGCCATGTTGGGTGAAATATCGATCCCGCAGGTGAGCCCGTTCGGGTTCCTGCGAAGCAGGCGCCGGAACATCTCTCCCGATCCTGTAGCGACCTCCAGCACGTTCATCCCATCGGTCACGCCGGCAAGCGACACCGCTACCTTGTGTGCGTTGGAGTGAAAAAGCATGGTCGAGATCGGGTACACCTCAGCCAGCACGTCATAAACACGGCGCGTATTCCTCGGCAGAAACCGAAAGCCGTTCTTTTGCGGAATAGCGGCCAGCGAAGGCGGCACATTCAGAGTCGCCATACCTAGGACACCGCTTTCAGTCGTGCCTGAATCTCAGGAAGTTCAATCTCGATCCGGGTGCCGCGACCCGGCTGGCTGTCTATTAGCATGCGGTAATCCTGATTGTAGAGCACCTTGAGGCGCTCTTTGACGTTCGTCACGCCGATGCCCTTATTGAGAATGTTTGAAAGTTCGGTTTCCGAAATTCCAATACCGTCGTCCTCCACTTCAATTACCAGCCGATCGCCCGCTCTGCGTGCCCGCAGCGTGATAGTGCCACCGTCCACCTTTCCCGAAATTCCATGCTTAATGGAGTTTTCGACCAGGGGCTGCAGCAACATGCTCGGCACCAGCATATCTGAAGCCAATGTGTCGATGTGTTTCAATACACGCAGCTTGTCGCCGAAGCGCACCAGTTCAATCGACAGATAGTCGTCGATGAAGTCCAATTCCTCGCGAAGCGGAGTGAAGTGTTCCTGGCTCCGAAGCCGTTGCCGCAGTATCCTCGACAGCCGGGCGATCATGGTTCGGGCCTTTTCGGGATTGATCCGGATTAGTGTGGAGATGGAATTCAGCGTGTTGAAAAGAAAGTGCGGATTGATCTGGCTGGCAAGCGCCTCAAGCCGCGCCTCCATCAGCAGGCGGTGCTGGTCTTCAAGCTTGGTTTCGATTCGCGTGCTGTTCCATACCTTCAATGGAAGCGTGATACAGAAGTATGTCGCGACGTACGACCCCAGCAGCCGGAGCGGCGGGTCGCCCCATCTGCTCAGCGCGTATATGGGCCGGGGGGTCATGCTGCCGAGTAGCTGCCGAAGGAACTCGACCGCTACCACGCCGAGCGTGAAATATGCGTGCAGAAGAGCGCTTCGGAATTCTCTGCCTGGCTGAAAAACCCGCAAAATGTTCACGTCGGGAAACGGCGAAAATCGCCAGATGTCTTCCCTGTCAAAAGCGGAATCCCGCAACAGCCCTCCACCGAGACCCACCACTGAGAAGAACGGAAGCGACGCAATTTCGCCGTTCAGCATCGCCGGGATTGCAACCGCCATCCCGGTCACCCACCCACAGATGTACCCTCCCGTTATCCCGGCGAGAAGACTGCCTTCCAGGCCCAGATCGAGCGCGGAATAGTTGGTCCGGGTAATGGCGCGGATCGCCACGCCGGGGAAAAAAAGCGCGATGAACCAAAGCGCCAGGCGAATGCGCTGGGCGAGCGTGCGCTCCTCGCGCTGCAGCATCCGCTTCACGGCATCGAACCGCACGCCGAAGCTGGCGATCGCAGCCACGACGCCGATCTTCACAAGCAGCGTTATTAGGTACTCCTGCATACTTTTGGCGTCTTTCGGAGTGCTGCGAATACCGCCTCATTATAATGAAGGCACCGCACCCCGCGTCCGCGCGACTTTGCCCACCTCATGGATTCTTCTTCGAATTTCGAACTGCACCAGGCGGCGGAAGCCGATTTTCCGACCGAATACGGCCCGTTTCGGATCTATGGCTTCGAAGGCCGCACCCGCCTCGGAGAACAGGTTCGTCTGGAGGAAGCAGTGGTTCTGGCCATGGGGGACGTGAGGAACGCCCCGCCGCCCTTGCTTCGGATCCACTCGCAATGCCTCACGGGCGATGTGTTCCATAGTTTGCGCTGCGATTGCCGGGCGCAACTTGAAATCGCACTGGAAGGCGTGGCCGCGGAAGGCCGGGGACTCATCATCTATGAGCATCAGGAGGGCAGGGGCATCGGCCTGATGAACAAGCTTCGCGCCTACGAATTGCAGGATCAGGGCGCGGATACCATTGAAGCGAATGAGCGCCTCGGTTTCGAAAGCGATTTGCGAAATTACTCTTTGCCAGGGGCGATTCTGCTGAATTTGGGGATCCGCGCGGTTCGGCTGCTGTCGAATAATCCCGATAAGGTGAAGGCGCTCGAAGATGCGGGCGTCGCCGTTACCGAACGCGTGCCCTGCATCGCGGTGGAACACGAATCCCGCCGGAGCTATCTCGATACCAAGCGCGAGAAGATGGGACACCTTTTTGGGTAGCCGCAAGCCTGTCTAAACCGCGTCTTCCAGTTTTCAAGACCGCTATTCCCTGCCCGAAGCCGAATCGGCGTGCCTTAACATCAAAGTCTTGTTAGCAATCCTGATCGCGATCGTATTTTTGATTGTCTACGGGTCTCTCTATCCATGGCATTTCATGCACCGGGATCTCCCCGGAAATCCCGTTTGGGTCATGCTAAATTCCTGGAGAGTCGATACAGGGCGACGGTTTATTGCGGATGTCGTCGTAAATATCGGGCTCTACATTCCGCTCGGAATGTCCGGATATCTGGCGTTCCGCAGATGGCGTATGGTTGTGCCTGTTCTCCTGGCGGTGGTCGTCTCGTCAAGCATCGAAACGCTGCAGCTATTCGCTCCCGGCAGAGATTCGAGCGCGATCGACTTCATGGACAACACGATCGGTTCGATGGCCGGCGTAGCGCTCGGTTTCCTGTTCGAGAAAATGGCGGGCGCGGATGTCATTGAGTTCGGTCGCATCGTTCGGGGCCACCGGGGAGCTCTGGCGTTACTGTTTTTCTGGGTAGCGGCGCTGTTCTTTCCGTTCTATCCCGAAACGCATTTGCCTGTTATCCATGTCAACCTGTCGCGATTTGCCCGTGAGCTATTTACCTCCGGACCTGTGCCGGTTATTTCGTCACTGGCCGGCTGGTACGTCGCGGGGGTTCTTGTGAACACCGCGGGCTTTCGCCATCCGCGATTCTGGCTGGGATCTCTGCTGCTGTTGCTGCCGGCGCAGTTCCTGATCGTCACGCGGCGGCCCGACGCCGGTGAGTTTATCGGAGCGGCATTGGGAGTCGCGCTGTTTGTATGGCTTGGCGCCCCCAAACGACACTCAGGAATGGTTGCGTGGGCTTTCATCGCGGTCCTGCTGATCCGCGGTCTGGTGCCTTTTCATCCCGGACCGGCGCATCCGTTCGTCTGGGTTCCGTTCGGCGGGTTTCTTTCGATGAACTGGCAAACCGGCCTTCGGGTGCTGATGGAGAAGGCCTTCTATTACGGCGCGGCGGTCTGGCTTTTGCGAGCTTCCGTCAGCGGAATGGCCGCTGCGACCGGCGCCGTAATGGGCGTGCTAATGATAATCGAAGCAGTTCAAACCCGCTTGCCGGGGCGAACCGCGGAAATCACGGAACCTGTGCTCTGCCTTCTGATCGGCTGCGGTCTATGGGCGCTTAATCCGCGCCGGCGATCTGATGTAGAACTTCTTCCGCCTGTTCGGCGGTGAAGCTTTCCACCTTGTTGGAGTGATTCATTGAGCAGAACTTCGGGCCGCACATCGAGCAGAACGCCGCGTCCTTAAAGCCCTCTTCGGGCAGCGTCTCGTCGTGCATCGCGCGCGCCGTTTCCGGGTCGAGCGAAAGCTCAAACTGCTTGTTCCAGTCGAAGGTGTAGCGGGCGCGGGAAAGCTCGTCGTCGCGGTCGCGCGCGCCCGGACGGTGGCGCGCCAGATCCGCCGCATGCGCCGCGATCTTGTACGCGATAATTCCCTGCTTCACGTCCTCGCGATTCGGCAGGCCCAAATGTTCTTTGGGAGTAACGTAGCAAAGCATGGAAGCTCCGTGCCAGCCGATCATCGCGGCGCCAATCGCGGACGTGATGTGGTCATAGCCAGGAGCAATGTCGGTAACGAGCGGGCCCAGCGTATAAAACGGCGCTTCGTGGCAAAGCTCCCGCTCTTTCACAACCTGCATTTCAATCTGATCGAGCGGAATGTGCCCAGGACCTTCGATCATCACCTGCACATCGTATTCCCAGGCCTTCTTCGTGAGCTCGCCGAGAGTCTTCAATTCCGCGAACTGCGCGGCGTCGCTGGCATCCGCGATACAGCCGGGGCGAAGCCCGTCTCCCAATGAGAAGCTGACGTCGTATTTTTGAAAAATCTTACAGATCTCGTCAAAGTGCTCGTAGAGCAGATTCTGCCGGTGATTCTTGACCATCCATTCCGCGAGAATGGCGCCCCCGCGGCTAACAATGCCGGTGATCCGCCTGGAAGCCAGCGGAACGTATTGCACCAGCACCCCGGCGTGGATCGTCATATAGTCCACACCCTGTTGCGCCTGTTCTTCGATAACCTCAAGCATCACGTGGATGTTGAGGTCTTCCACGCGGCGAACCCGGTTGAGGGCTTCATAGATTGGAACGGTGCCGATGGGCACCGGCGAATTGGCGATGATGGCCTTGCGGATTTCGGGTATATCGCCGCCGGTGGAAAGATCCATCACGGTATCGGCGCCGAACTTTACGGCGTACTGGAGTTTGTCCAGCTCATCGGTGATATTCGAAGTCGTGGCGGAGTTCCCGATATTCGCATTGATCTTGCACTTCGACGCGATCCCAATTGCCATCGGTTCAAGGTTGAGATGGTTAATATTCGCGGGGATGATCATGCGCCCGCGCGCCACTTCATCGCGAACGAGTTCAGCGGAAACGCGCTCGATCCGCGCGATGTATTCCATCTCGCCGGTCACCACGCCTTTGCGGGCATAGTGCATCTGGGTCCGGATCGGATCGGACCAACGTTTTTCAACCCATTCGCTGCGTATTTCTTGAGTGTACTGCGGGTGGGAACTTCCGTCGATGGGCATATCGGCTTCGGGCTGTTTCGCACAGTCGCTGCCGTGCTTTTTGTAACACGCCCAATTCACGCCGCACAACCCGGCATAATCGGGCGCAAGGCCCGCGTCGTGCGCTCAATCCAAGGAGTAAATAAATGACAAGCACAACCAAAACTCATGAAACATCGGGTTCGCGGAAGCTTCTGCAAAGCCTCTCAAAAAATGGCGAGATACCTTCGAGCGGGGAAATTATAAAGACGCTGAACTTACCGGCGGGCGTGACGACTCCACACTGGCTGGTGCGCGGAACACCAGTGAACTGGCTGGAACTTTCGGGCACGGTGCAGATGCCGGTCTCGAACCTCGGGGCCGTAATTGACAGCTTCGTGAAGCTGAACGACAGTTCCATCAGCACCGTTCTGGTCCGAAATACGCCGGGAGAGATCTGAACATGACGGAAGCAAGGGGGTCATCGTGCGGCATACTCGCGCCGATATTTCAGATTCATCCGACGCGGCGGTGCAACTTGCGCTGCCTCCATTGCTATTCCGCGTCGGGTCTGGAGGCGCGCGATGAGTTGACCACCAATGAGATTGCGGATGCCCTGACCGATGCGCGGGCACACGGATATCTGACGGCAAGCTTCTCGGGCGGTGAACCGGTGCTGTTCAGCGGATTGGGAAAGCTGCTGAAGCACGCGAAGTCCCTCGGGATGCGGACTACCGTTACATCGAATGGGATGCTGCTCAACGCGGCGAGACTGAATGAATTCACCAGTTACACAGACGTCCTCGCGATCAGTCTCGATGGCGTGCCGGTCTCGCACGACCGTATGAGAGACTGCGTCGGCGCATTCGGGCGAATGGAAGAAAATCTTGCGGCGGTGAGAGCGAGCGGAGTCGACTTCGGATTTGTCTTTACCCTGACGCGGCACAACGTCGATGAGGCCGAATGGGCAGCCGCCTACGCCGTGAAACAGGGCGCGAAGCTGTTCCAGATTCATCCGCTGGAAGAGGTCGGGAGGGCCGCCGATACGCTGACCGGCGCGAGCCCGGACCCGGTGGAATCCGCGTTTGCATTCTTAGAGGCCGAGCGAATCAGGAAGACGTGGGGAAATAAGCTTTTCGTGCAGCTCGACGTTTTCCATCGCGAGTTGATCGCGAAGTATCCCGAGCGCTTCTACGCCGATGAGCGGCTTGCGCGGTGGCCGGCCACGCTGTCCAGCTGTTTCGCCCCCTTAGTGCTGGAGGCGGACGGCACGGTGGTTCCAATGGGCTATGGCTTCTCAAGGGATTATGCCGTCGGGAACATTCGGGACGCTCGCCTGAGCGAACTTGCTCCGAAGTGGATGGCGTTCGTGTATCCGCGATTCCGCGATTTATGCCGGCGTGTCTATGCGCAGGCGTGCGCGCCTTCAGAGCTTCCGTTCCTGAACTGGTATGAACTGCTTCAGGCGCGCGCTGCGCAGTCGGAACGGATGACGGAACGGATGACGGAAGTAATGGCTATCCGCTGAACACGGAGTACATCCGCGAAACCTGAATCAGAGACCGCAAGCGCCGCGGTCCGTTGTTATATCGTGAAAGGCGGAATGCCCCGCGTTCTTACGGTCGCCGTCCTTCTATGCGCCTTCCCGGCCATCGCGCGCGCTCAACCCGTCGAGTTTAATCGCGACATCCGTCCCATTTTTTCGGATCGCTGTTACACTTGCCACGGTCCATCTTCCACCACGCGCAAATCGAGGCTCCGCTTCGATCGGGAAGCCTCAGCGAAACAAGATCTGGGCGGCCACTTTGCCATCGCCCCGGGTGACCCCGCGCGCAGCGAACTCATCGGGCGCATCACCGCCGGAAGCAAGCCCAATCGCATGCCGCCCGCCTATTCCGGGCCCTCGCTCTCCCCCACCGAGATCGATCTTCTCACGCGTTGGATCGCGCAGGGTGCGGTGTGGGAAAAGCATTGGTCATTCATCCCGCCCAAACCACCGCCCGTTCCTTCCGGGCAAAAAGCGATCGATTACTTCGTTCGGAATCGCCTCGCCCGCGAAGGCCTCGCACCTTCCTCCGAGGCATCGAAAGAAACACTTCTGCGCCGCGTGACGTTCGATCTCACCGGCCTTCCACCCACGCTTGCCGAAGCCGACGCCTTTCTTGCCGATACCTCGCCCCGCGCCTACGAAAAGATGGTCGATCGCCTTCTCGCCTCACCCCGCTACGGCGAGCGCATGGCCATCCGCTGGCTCGATGCCGCCCGTTACGCGGACACCAATGGCTACCAGACCGACGCGGAACGCTTCATGTGGCGCTGGCGAGATTGGGTAATCGATGCCTTCAATCGCAACATGCCTTATAGCCAGTTCACCATCGAGCAACTCGCCGGCGATCTGCTCCCTAACGCAACGCAGGATCAGAAAATCGCGACGGGCTTCAACCGCAATCACAGGGGCAATGGGGAAGGCGGCATTGTGCCGGAAGAGTACGCGGTCGAATACGTAGTGGATCGCGTTGACACCACTTCCACCGTTTTTCTCGGCCTGACCGCCGGTTGCGCCCGCTGCCACGATCATAAATACGATCCGATTAGCCAGCGCGAATACTACCAGCTTTATGCGTTCTTCAATAACCTGCCCGAGCGCGGCAATGCACAGAAATACGGCAACTCTCCGCCCCTGATGAAGGCGCCCACTTCAACCCAGCAAGCGCAATTGCGCGATATCGATTCCCAAATTGCGGGCGCCGAAAAGAACTTCGCGCCGGTTGAGAACAACGCGCCAAAAACCTACTCCGTGCCACGAGATACGCAGTGGGCCGATCCCCGTGAACTCGAGATCGCCTTGCCTGAACCCACAACTCTCGACGGCCAATCGTTCAAAAACGCGGGCGATGTGGCGAACTTCGGCTTTCTCGACAAATTCACAATCGCCGCGCGCATCTTGCCCACCGCGCCCGACGGCGCCGTCATCACCCGCGCCAAAGGCGAACCCGAGAACGCCGGCTACAGCGTTGTTCTAAGTAATGGCCATGTGCAGGCGAATTTCGTGCTCCGCTGGCTTGACGATGCCATCCGGGTCGAAACCCGCGAACCCATCGAAATCAATCGCTGGCACAATATCGCGGTTACGTACGATGGCTCCCGCTATGCCGAAGGCGTGAAAATTTACGTCGACGGCATTTCCCGCGATCTCAAAATCAACCTCGATTACATGAACCAGGAGTTCCGCGTCAAGGAGCCTCTGCGCATCGGTGCCGGCGGCGGTCCGGGCAATCGCTTCCACGGTTCCATCGAGCAGGTCCGTATCTACAAAAACGCGCTTCCGCCGCGCAAAGTTGCAATGCTCGCGGTGAACGAATCGGTGGATGAAATTGCAGCCATCGCCCTCGCCAGGCGAACGCCCGCTCAACAGGATAAACTCCATTTCGCCTGGCTGGACCAGTTCGCTCCCGCGCCCGTACAGCAGGCCTGGCAGAATCTCGAAGCCCTTCGGGAACACCGTGAGCGCTTCGTCAATTCGTTGCCGACTGTCATGGTCATGCGGGAAATGGAGCAGCCTCGCCAGGCTTTCATACTTCAGCGCGGCGCCTACGATCACCCTGGCGACCCCGTACAGCGCGGCGTTCCGGCAGCATTGCCGCCGCTTCCCGCGGCTCCTCAAATCAATCGGCTCACCTTCGCGCGCTGGCTGACTGACCCCGCAAACCCGCTCACCGCCCGCGTGGCCGTCAACCGCTTCTGGCAAATGTATTTCGGAATTGGCATCGTCAAAACTGTGGAAGACTTCGGCTCACAGGGCGAGTGGCCTTCCAACCCCGAACTGCTCGACTGGCTCGCCAGTGAATTCGTCCGCACAGGCTGGGATATGAAGGCGCTTCAGAAAACCATCGTCATGAGCGCGACCTATCGGCAAACCTCCAAGGCCTCGCCGGACCTGCTGCGGCGCGACCCTGAAAACCGTCTTCTCGCGCGCGGTCCGCGCTTCCGTATGCCCGCCGAAATGGTGCGCGATCAAGCTCTCGCCGTTTCAGGGCTGCTCACCGAAAAAGTCGGCGGCCCTTCCGTTAAGCCCTACCAGCCCGCGGGCCTCTGGAAAGAACTCTCGGGCGGCGAAGACTACCGGCAGGACCACGGCGAATCGCTCTATCGCCGAAGCCTCTACACCTTCTGGAAACGCGCCTCTCCGCCGCCCATGATGGCCAGTTTCGATTCACCCGGCCGCGAAGCGTGCGCCGTTCGCGAAACCCGCACCAACACGCCTTTGCAGGCTCTCGATCTGATGAATGACGTCACCTTTCTCGAAGCTGCGCGCGTGCTCGCTCAGCGCATGATGAAGCAGGCCGCGGACCCTTCCGCGCGCATCGAATCGGCCTTCCGCCAGATCACCACGCGTGAGCCCGATCGGCATGAACTCTCCATTCTGCGCGCCAGTTACCAATTCAATCTCGACCGCTTCCAAAGCCATCCCGAGGCCGCGCAAAAGCTGATTGCGCAGGGCGAGAGCCCTCTCGACCCTTCTCTGAATTCCTCTGAACTGGCCGCATACACAACCGTCGCGAGCCTGATTCTTAACCTGGATGAAACGGTGACTCTGCAATGACGACCCGCCGCGATCTCATCAAAGGAGCAGTCGGCGCGGCAGCTCTCGCCTCTCTGCTTCAGGCCGACGAAGTGCCGGCTCTTCCGCACTTCCCGCCCACCGCCAGGCGCGTCATCTATCTCTTTCAATCGGGCGCTCCGTCTCAAATGGACCTCTTCGATCACAAGCCGAAGCTTGCCAGTCTCCGCGCCACGGAACTTCCCGATTCCATCCGCATGGGTCAGCGCCTCACCGGCATGACCGCAACGCAAACCAGTTTTCCCGTTGCCCCGTCGCTCTTTAAGTTCGCTCAACACGGCAACTCAGCGGCATGGGTGAGCGAACTGATGCCCCATACCGCCGGTGTCGTTGACGATCTCTGTTTCATCAAGTCGATGAACACCGAGCAGATCAATCACGACCCCGCGATCACTTTCTGCCAAACAGGCTTCCAACTCGCCGGACGTCCCAGCATAGGCTCCTGGCTCGCTTACGGCCTGGGCAGCGAAAACAAAGAACTCCCCGCCTTCGTTGTAATGATTTCGCAGGGCTCCGGCAACCTGAGCGACCAGCCGCTTTACGACCGCCTTTGGGGCAGCGGCTTTCTTCCCAGCCGCTACCAGGGCGTGAAATTCCGCGCCGCGAGCGATCCTGTTCTCTATTTATCGAACCCGCCCGGCATCGACTCCGACACTCGCCGCCGCTACCTCGACGATCTCGCCGCATTGAATTCCCTGAACCTCGGCGAGTACAACGATCCCGAAATTTCCACGCGCATCTCGCAATACGAAATGGCTTACAAGATGCAAACTTCTGTCCCCGAACTGACTGACCTTTCAAAGGAACCCGAAAGCACCTTCACGCTCTACGGACCCGACTCCCGCCGCCCCGGCAGCTTCGCCGCAAATTGTCTGCTCGCCCGCCGTCTGGCCGAACGCGGCGTCCGCTTCATTCAGTTATTTCATCGCGGCTGGGACCAGCACACCAATCTTCCGAAACAGATTCAAGGGCAAGCGAAGGACACCGACCAAGCTTCCGCCGCCCTCATCACCGACCTCAAACAGCGGGGGCTGCTCGACGACACGCTCGTCGTCTGGGGCGGCGAATTCGGTCGCACCGTCTATAGCCAGGGCAAGCTCACAGCCGACGATTACGGCCGCGATCACCACCCGCGCGCTTTCACCCTCTGGATGTCGGGCGGTGGCGTGAAGCACGGCGTTACACACGGCGAGACGGACGATTTCTCTTACAACATCGTGCGCGATCCCGTTGATATTCATGACCTCCACGCGACCATTCTTCGCACCCTCGGTATCGATCACACCAAACTCACGTTCAAGTTCCAGGGCCGCCACTTTCGCCTGACCGATGTGAAAGGCCGCATCGTCACCGAAGTGCTTGCGTGAACATGCGGATTGCGGAAGCCGATATTCGTGCCGAGATCACCGCGCGGCGAATCGCCCTCGAAGCGTCCGGCCACCAACTCACGCTGGAACATCGCCTTGGTTTGCGCCACGAAGCGACCGAAACTGTTGTCGAACGAGCGCTGATCGCCGAAGAAATCCGCCGCCTGAATCTGGCGAATCCGAGCGAGCTGATCGCGCACTGGGGCCGAAACCTGAAAGCCCCCTCCACCGCTCAGATCCGCGATTATTACCGCGAACACCGTCAGGACTTCTGGTGCCCGGAATCCATCCATGCGTCGCATCTTGTAAAAAATCACGAAGGCGCGGACCGCGAACAGAACCGCGTGTTGCTTGCGAATATCCGCGAACAAATTCAGGCCGGAGAAAACTTCGCCACCCTCGCCGCCGCCCGTTCCGATTGCCCTGAAAACGGAGGCGATCTCGGCTTTTTCGCACGCGGCGTGATGGTCGAAGAGTTCGACGCCGTAGTCTTCTCGTTACCTGTTCGGCAACTGACACCGATTTTCGAAACCCGTTTTGGCCTGCACCTCGCAATCGTTCACGAACGCAAACCCGAAGGCATACTTGCGCTGAACGAAGCGGTGCCCCAAATTTCCGGAATACTCCACCGCATGAAACTCGACCGCGAAGTGGGCATCCGCCTCGCTGATCTCAAGGCCAAAACCAAAATCGAAATCGCATGAATCCCCTGCAACTCCTTCCCTGCTGCGCACCCACTCGAGCGAGAGCCGAAATCCTCGAAACATCCCGCGCCGCGTCCGCCGAGCGCACCTTCGCCCGCACCGGATCAACTGAAAACATGCTCCGCCTCGACGGCGGCAAGTTTCTGATGGGCAGTGAAGATGCCGACGCCGTAGTGCCCGACGGAGAAGGCCCCGTGCGCTCCGTCATCATCGATCCGTTCCACCTCGACCGCTATCCCGTAACCAACGAACAGTTCGCCGAATTCATCCATGCCACCGGATATCGAACAGACGCCGAACGCTTCGGCTGGTCTTTCGTATTTCAAGGCCACTTGAATCAAGAGAACGCGGAGGAACTTCAGCGGCCCCGTGCCGTGACATGGTGGTGCAAAGTGGACGGCGCTGATTGGCGTCACCCCGAGGGCCCCGATACTTCAATCGAAAGCCGCCCCCATCACCCGGTGGTTCACGCCTCCTGGAACGATGCGAACGCCTGCGCCATATGGGCCGGCAAGCGCCTTCCCACCGAAGCGGAGTGGGAATTCGCCGCGCGCGGAGGCCTCGAAAATCAACGCTTCCCCTGGGGCAACGAACTCACTCCCGAAGGCCGCCATCTCTGCAACATCTGGCAGGGCGACTTCCCTGCGAAAGACCTCGCGGAAGATGGCTACTCCGCCCCCGCGCCCGTGGACGCGTTCCCGCCAAACCGTTTCGGCCTCTACAGTATGACCGGCAACACCTGGGAATGGTGCGCCGACTGGTTCTCCCCCGATTACCACCTCTTCGCCACACGCCAAAACCCCGTAGGTCCGGCCCATGGCCCCGCAAAATCTATGCGGGGCGGCTCGTACCTCTGCCACGCGTCTTACTGCAACCGCTACCGGGTAGCGGCGCGAACATCGAACACACCCGATTCAACCACGACGAATCTTGGCTTCCGCTGCGCCAGGGATCTGTAGCCACTGCGCGGGGCTTACACTTATGTGGCCACCGGTATCCGGCGGCTTCACCCGCAGTGCGTCTTAACCTAACTATCTAACCGTCCAGCGTTTTCTTGGCGGCTTGGCGTCACAGCGAGAGAGTTTTAGATCTTTTCCGTTCGGGCAGTTCGTCTGCATCAAAGTCGCTGGTCCATGACGGGTTTGGGGCCGCGGAGCCCGCCCCCCCGACCGTTAGAATGAAACATGCCCCGGACCCTCCATTCGGTCTGCGCGCTCGATTGCCCCGATGCGTGCTCACTGCTGATCGACGTTGACGAACACGGAGTGGGCTCCCGGCTCCGCGGCAATCCGGCTCACCCGGTCACACAAGGATTTCTTTGCGGCAAAGTCGCTCAATACCTGAAGCGCGAATACTCCGCCGACCGCATTCTTTATCCCCTAAGGCGAACCGGCTCAAAAGGCGAAGGTCGCTTCACCAGGATTTCCTGGCCCGATGCCATTGCCGAAATCGCCACGCGCCTGTCATTTGCTGCTGCCGAATTCGGCCCCGAGTCGATCCTGCCTTATAGCTACGCGGGAACCATGGGCCTGCTAAATGGATCCGGCATGGACCGGCGCTTTTTCCACGCCCTGGGCGCTTCCCGTCTCGACCGAACCATCTGTGCCACCGCGGGCGCAGCGGGTATGACGGATGCTCTCGGTATCCGCCACTCCATCGAACCGGAGCAGTTTCGTCACGCCAAACTTATAATCGCCTGGGGAGCCAATATCCTCGGCACCAACGTACACTTATGGCCGTTCATTGTCGAAGCAAGGCGCAACGGGGCTAAGTTTTACACGATTGACCCGCACCAAAACCGAACAGGCAAGCTAGCCGACCGTCACTACGCGATTCGGCCCGGAACCGACGCCGCCCTTGCCCTCGCGATGATGCACGTCATCGTTTCCGAAGGTCTTGAGGATCGTAACTATGTAGATCACTACACACTCGGGTTCGCTCAACTCACAGACCGTGTCCGCGCCTGGACGCCGCAACGCGCCGCGGAACTGACCGGCATCGACGCCGCGGATATAGCCACTCTCGCCCGCGAATACGCCACCACCCGGCCCGCCGCTATTCGTTTGAACTACGGAGTGCAGCGTTCGGAACGGGGCGCCATGTCGGTACGAACCATCGGCCTGCTGCCCGCCCTCACGGGCGCTTGGCGCGACCTTGGCGGCGGCATTCAACTCACTACCTCAGCGGCTTTTCACCTGAACCGTATCGGGCTCGAGCGTCCGGATCTGCAGATGTCCTCGCCTCTCGGGCGCGAGGCACGCCTCGTTAACATGGCGCAACTCGGCACGGCCCTCACGGCTTTGGACAATCCACCCGTGAAGGCGATGGTGGTCTACAACAGCAACCCCGCGGCGATTGCTCCCGATCAAAACACCGTTCGGCGCGGGCTGCGTCGTGACGACTTGTTCACCGTCGTGCTTGAGCAGTTCCAGACCGATACCGCGGACTTCGCCGATATCGTTTTGCCTTCGACTACATTTCTGGAGCACACGGATCTGTACACGGCTTACGGCCACTATTACCTTCAGTTGGCCCGACCGGCGCTTCCGGCTCCCGGTGAAGCGCTTCCGAATACCGAAGTTTTCCGCCGGCTTGCGGCCGCCATGAATCTGACCGAGTCGCCTCTGCGGGAGAGCGACGACGAAATGCTGCGGACACTGCTCTCGGGTGGTCATCCCTTTGTTGAAGGGATAACCCTTGAAGAACTGGACGAGAAGCATTCCGTCCGGCTTCGCATCGGCGATCCGTTTCTTCCGTTCGCGACGGGCAATTTCGGAACACCCTCAGGCAAGTGTGAGTTTCACGCCGAGACATTGGAGTTCGAACCGCCCGTCGAATCGCGCGCAGGCGACAAGGCACTCACGGCCCGCTTTCCGCTGGAACTCATTTCCCCAAAAAACGACGACAGCATGAATTCGACCTTCGGTTATAAGCCCGCTAACGACGCCCAAACAGGCCTGCTCTCCATGCACCCGGCCGATGCCTCCCAACGCGGCATCGCGTCCGGCGACTCCGTGCGGATTGTTAATGATCGCGGACATTGCATTCTGGTTGCAACCGTCACGCCGACTGTGGCGGAAGGGGTTGTTTGCGCGCCGTCCGTCCGATGGCCGAAGCTCGCGCCAGATCGTTCGTCGGTCAACATGCTCACCTCCCAGCGACTGACAGATAAAGGCGGAGGGCCGACATTTTACAGCTGTTTAGTTCAGGTGGAGTTGGTTAACGATTAGGAGGCGCCGGGCCCCGGGCGCTCTAACCTGTTCACGCGGTCAGCCAATGCTTCCAAGTCCATATCGAGCGTGCGCAAGATTGAGGAATGGCTCCGAACCCGCATTTCCAGCGGACTGGCCCATTTGTGAAATTCCGTCAGAAGTTTCGTTTCCACCTTCCCGGATTCCTGGCTAACGTGACCTCGCAGGCTCGTCTCAACGTTCGCGACATGAGTGAGCAGATTCGTTTCGACTCTCCCGGATTCCTGGCTAACGTGACCTCGCAGGCTCGCCTCAACGTTCGCGACGTGAGTGAGCAGATTCGTTTCGACTCTCCCGGATTCCTGGCTAACGTGACCTCGCAGGCTCGCCTCAACATTCGCGACGTGAGTGAGCAGATTCGTTTCGACTCTCCCGGCTTGGGCCGTCAGTTCACGCTTCATCTCATCAAGGTACAATTTCAGCTCCGGATCCATTGGTCTTATCGTCTCACGAATCAGCCCCCGCGGTTCCGTATTCAAAGCCGGTTCATTGCGCGCCAATACCCAAAAGGGCAAAATAGTTCAAGTGCAAAATCTGCAGACTAAAACCTTTGTCATTTCGCGAATCCGCCCTTCCAGCAAACACCTAATTCTCATGCTCATGCTCGGGATGATGGCCTGCCGTGGCAAGCATCACCGGGACATCGTGAAAAATGAGGAACCAGCGGAAGTCACCCCACGGGTCGCCTCCACCCTGAAGATGAGCGACGCGGCAGCGCCCACCCAGCTGATCCGCGGTTTCTATGGACTCGAAGGGGGAACCTGGCGCTGGACGGCCGGGAAATTTGCCGTCCTCCTGCATTCGCCCACGGGCGCTGCACAGCGCGGGGGTACGCTGACCTTCTCGTTCAGCATCCCGGACGTAGTGATCCAGAAATTAAAACAGGTCACTCTCACCGCCGCCATCGGGTCCACCACGCTGAAATCTCAAACATGGTCCAAACCCGGCGCCTTTTCCTACACCGCCGACGTCCCGCCGGAACTTCTCACGAAAGACCCCGTCACAATCGACTTCGCACTCGACAAAAGTCTTCCGCCCGGATCCGTTGACCAGCGGGAACTCGGAATCATCGCCATTTCGGCCGGTATTGAAGCTAAGTGACCGAAAGCAAAACTCCAGGCCGACCCAAATCGAACGCTCTGAACGCCCTCCTTTGGTTCGGCCCGATTCTGCTGCTTTTCGTCATCTACCGCGAAGGTCTGCAGTGCTGGTTCTCCGCCGACGACTTCGCATGGCTCGGGCTATTGCGCCAGTACCATTCCTCTTCCGATCTGCCTTCCATACTTTTTTCCTCCGCCGCTCAGGGCACCATCCGACCATGGAGCGAGCGCGGATTCTTTCTTTTGTTTCACAGCCTCTTCGGCTTCGACAATCTTCCGTTCAGAATCGCCGCCTTCGTCACCATGTCGCTCGATTTGCTGCTGGTGGCATGGCACACACGCCGTCTCACCCGTTCAGCGTTTGCGGGATTCCTTGCGGCCGTAATCTGGGAAGCCAACAGCGCGGTCGTCACGCCTCTTAGCTGGAGTTCGGCCTTCAACGAACTACTCTGCCCGTTATTCCTGCTCTCGGCCCTCGCCCTCTTTGTCCTCTACGCTGAATCCGGAAAACAGCGCTACTGGTGGGGCCAGTTGTTCCTGTTTGTGCTCGGCTTCGGCGCACTTGAAATCAACATCGTATATCCCGCGCTTGCGGCTTCCTGGGCGCTTTTCGTGGCACCCCAACCGAGGCGTCGCAAACTCCTCGTCAGCGTTGTCCCCCTGGCAATCGTCTCGGTTGCCTATTTCGCGGTTCACCGCGCGCTTGCTCCCTTTCAAACAACTGGACCGTACGCGCTGCATTTCGACGGGCGCATCTTCAAGACCTTTGCCGTCTACGTCAAGTGGTCCCTTCTTCCACCGGACTGGATCAGGTTCGGACATTCGCCACGGACAGGCAAACTAATCCTTTGGTCGGGACTCATCTCGCTGGCAGCGTTGTTCGCCTCGCGGCTTAAGGCTCGTAACCGCATCGTGCTTTTTCCAGTCGCCTGGTACCTGGCGTGTCTTGCGCCCGTGCTGCCGCTCCCCGATCACCACACCGTCTACTACCTTTCCATTCCAATGATCGGCATGGCCATGATGGCGGCATATGGCTTTAGCTGCGTGGCTCGGCAGCCTGCGTCGCGTTTAGCGGCTTCGCTGGCGATCGTCGCTTACCTCGCCGCCATGGTTCCGGTGTCCCGCTCCGCGACCCATTGGTGGCACGATCAGACCGCTGCTATCCGTTCAGTGGTTCTGGGCGTGGAAGCCGCTCATGAGACCCATCCCGATAAGACAATTGTGTTGGACGGAATTCCGCCCAACGTGTACAACGACTCTATCGGTCAGGGCGCACTCTACGCCGACGACATCGATTTCGTCTATCTCACACCAGGTTCCGAGCAATCCATCGGTCACAACCCCGACATGCAGGATCCTGAGAAGATCGTTCTCGATCCCGCCGTAACACTTCATGCGATTTCAAACGATTCGATTGTGGTATACTCCTTTGCTGGCGATCATCTCCGCAATATTACTGAGGCTTACGAGCGGTCTGCTCCAGACCGGTTTGCGGCTTCGGTGGACGTTCTGAATCCGTTGCCGACCAGAATCGATGTTGGTAACCCCCTGTATTCCTGGCTGTTAGGCCCCGGCTGGCTGCCATCTCAGTCCGGTGACCGCTGGATGTCGGCGAAGGCGTCAGTCCGGCTTAAAGTCCCGCGCGAAGGGAATAAACTGCTTCTCGAAGGCAATTTCACAGAGGAGCAACTTAAGAGCGCTCCCCGGCATCTTGTAGTATCCGGGTCCGGAATAGCGGGTGCGTCGGTTCAAATCGGGGAAACGCAAATTAGCGATCCGGAATCCACTTTCCGTCGTCTATTCAGTTTGCCGACCTCGATCGCGCGGAACGACGTGGTCGATTTGGAAATTCGCGTGGACCCGGTCACGCATAAGGACCGGCAGGATTACGGAGTTGTCTTCGGTAAGATGTCGATTCTTCCGTGATCCCGCGGGACTGCTGCAACGGCTGAGCCGTCGATGCACTTGTTGCAGTTGGTGAAGAAAAAAATCATATCCAAAGAGATATGGACGCAGCGATCTGGTTGATGTAGTCTGGACGGTACCCAAAAGATCGGGAAGAATGTTTGGCACGCAACCTGCTTAAGATGGAAGTCATTGACTGGCAGCCGGAAAAAATTGAGCAGAAGTTAAGCTTTCCGCACTCAGATTTTTTGAAACTTTGTACTCAAGTTTTCGTCTTAGTTACAAGAAACTGAGCGGTTCGATAGAACACGACAGCCGACACACGAAAAAAACGAAGCAGAAAGCCGACGCGATACCTAAGAGGCGCGTCAGAGCGATAGGAAGAACAAGGAAACGGAAATGACCAAGGCAGAACTGGAAAAATATAAAGCGATTTTGGAGGCCAAACAGGCGGAGTTGACGGGTTCGTTGCGCAATCGCGACGAGATCGTCATTGAAAAGGCGCCTGACGCCCTCGACGAAGTACAGCTGGCGGGCGAACGCGAACTGGCGATCCGCAATCTGGACCGTGACTCGAACATGTTACGGCAAATCCGCCGGGCGCTTGCCCGGATAGCGGACGGTTCGTACGGCGTTTGTCTGCATTGCGAGGAAGACATCTCACCGAAGCGCGTCAACGCGGTGCCGTGGGCTGCATTCTGCATTAAGTGCCAGGAGCAGGTAGACCGTCACGAGATCGAGGTCGACGACACCGCCGACCTGTTCGCGAGCGCGGCCTAACGCATCGCACTCCACGCTTTTGGCTTCGTTTTTTCGGGCGGGTTTCCCCGGCTTTCAAACGGGAAATCCGCCCGACGTGTTTTTTGGCGAGCCCCAATGAATGAGAGCATTCGGCCAGCCTCTTCTTTCTCGCGCCGGTACGAATAATAAAGATCCCTCTCGCAAAACGTACAAACGCCCGATTTCCAGACGTCCACCACCCCAAGTTCGGCCAGTTGAAGAGCGTTTATCCCCTGCAGGTCCAGCTGCCGGTTATTCGGGTGTGTCCATTTTTGGAACTGCTGTGCCACGTCCAGTCCCACTACGTAACAGCACGGTCCGATGGATGGACCAATAGCGGCATGAATATCGTCTGGCCGCGTGCCGTAACGCGCGGACATCTCACGGAGCGTGGCGGCAACGATGCTCCGCGCGGTGCCTCTCCAGCCTGCGTGAATCGCGGCGACCGCGTGCGTTCTGGTGTCGGCCAGCAGAACCGGCACACAATCGGCGGTGCGCACACCTACCACCAGGCCTGGTTGCCGTGCAACCAATGCGTCGGCTTCCGTGAATCGGTCGCCGCCCCCGTCCGGAGCCTCGGCAACTATGTCGGAGTGAACCTGCTTCACGGTTGTGATCGGGTCCGGGTAAATTGAATCGCGCTGGCCGAATCCGTGCGTCAGCCAATCGAGAGCGGACAGGTTTGAGGCGATCAGCATGGAGGGTACATTAAACTTCGATGTTACGGCATGAACCGCGCGCTATTTTCTAAGTTGCCTGTTTGGCTGGTCCCCACCCTGGCCAGCCTGATCTTCTTTGTTACCGGCCTCGCGCTGATTCCGTGGCCGGGACTTCAGAACGATGAACTTTTTTTCGCGGGTCCGATTTTTTCACCCGATGCCGCTTTTTACCGATTGCAAATCGGCGCCATGAAGATCCCCTTTATGGTGATGAGCTACACCGGAGCGCTGAAGACCTGGATTTACGCAGGCCTGTTCCAAATACTTGCGCCGACGGAATGGTCCATCCGCCTGCCGGTGCTGCTGATGGGAATAGGCACCCTGTGGCTCACCTGGGCATGGGTCCGCCGAATCGCCGGCGTCAGAGCGGCGTCGGTCACATGCATTCTGCTAGCGACCGACACCATCTTCCTGATGACGAACACGTTCGATTGGGGACCGGTCGCCCTTCAGCACGTCCTCTTAATGGGGGGGCTGCTTTCGCTGCAGCTCTGGCTGAATTACAAAACGAACTCCTGGCTCTCTCTGGCGTTCTTTTTATGGGGGCTTGGCATGTGGGATAAGGCCCTGCTCGCCTGGCCGCTGATCGGCATGGCGGTGAGTTCGTTTTGTGTTTTTCCCCGTGAGGTGCTCAGGAGAGTTCGTTTTGTATCGGTGGCTGTGGCGGTCATGTCATTTTTGCTGGGAGCCGCGCCGCTCGTTTGGTACAACATCGCGCGACCCGGCGAGACCGCCAGACAGAATGCGAGATTCACGACGGAAGCCATTGCAAATAAGGTGATCGTCCTGAGGCAGACCATCGATGCTTCAGGGCTTTTCGGCTACATCGTGAATGAGGATTCCGTCCCGGGCAAGCGGGAACCGCGAGGAATGCTCGAACGGCTCCCCGTCTGGATCTCCCATGTGGCGGGCGATCACAGAACGAACTGGATGCTGCCCGCCTGGATAATTGGGTTCGTTTTTTCGTTTGCTCTTTGGATGTCGCCCCACCGGAAGCTCTTGCTTTTTCTGCTGATCACAGTGATTGTGGGCTGGGTCCAAATGGCAATTACAAGAAATACTGGCGGTGCCTCGCATCACGTAACGCTGCTCTGGCCCTTCCCCGCTGTTTTCCTGGGAATCGTTTTCAGTCGGATGGCCGAGAAGATCCCGAGGTACGGCACGCCGGCTCTCGTCATATTGGTCGGTTTTCTCGCTTGCGAAAATCTGCTCACCACGAATCAGTACCTCGCCTGGTTCATCACGAATGGGAGCGGCGGCGGCTGGACCGACGCCATTTTCCCGCTGGCGGAATCCATTGAGGACAAGTCCGCCAGTTGGTTCGGACTGGTCGATTGGGGGTACCAGAACGGATTGACTACCCTCCATGAGGGCGACCTGCCACTGTTTGCTGTCGACGAGAAATGGGATGGCTTCAGGCAGCAGGTCAGTTCCCCGGACTTTCTGTTCATTCAGCACACCGAAGACAAGCAACTGTTTCCGGGCGTGAACGACCGGATCAGAAAGGCCGCCGCCGCGCTCGGTTACGTGGAGCGCCTCGAACGGACCGTCGCCGACCGCAACGGCAGGCCCGTATTCGAATTGTTCAGGTTCCGGAAGCAGACAGATCCGCAATAATACCGGCGCACAGAGCCGCCGGTGAATACGTCAGCCCGGGCAATCGCAGGGTTTCCAGAATATAAAGGAGCACAGCGGCGCCAGGAATGATGATCTCCGCGCGTTGCGGTCCGATACTCTCGATCCCTTGCCTGCCCGCGAGATCGAGCGACACGAGTCGGGCGAAGAACTCACGCACTTTGGTGGGGGCGACAATGCGGGCAGTCGCGGATGTCCCAACAACCTGCTCGATGTGAGCACCGGATAATTCCGTTATGGCGGGGGCTGCTTTTTCCGCGATGAACCGAAACAGTGCGGTAAGTTCGTCCGGTAGAGGCGGATCGTGATGCAGAAATAATTTCTGCAATCGCAGCGCGCCAAGGGGAAGCGACCACACCCGGGGGCCGAAAATGATCTCGGCGCTGCCGCCGCCCACATCGATTATGAGAGGTTTTTCGCATAGATCGCGCATGTGGCTGCGCACGCCCGATTGGATCAGGCGGGCCTCTTCTTCCCCGGAGATTACTTCAATCGGTACGCCGAGAGCCGCCGACGCCCTTTCCACAAATTCCTCCCGATTCGATGCTTCACGCACGGCGGCTGTCCCCACCGCCCGCGAGACAGGCGCACGAAAGCCCGAAAGGCGTTTCAGGATGCCGCACGCGACACTCATCGAATCCGAACTGAGGGCGCCGGTACGGAAAACACTCTCGCCCAATCTGGCCACATTCTTATCTGTGGAAACCAATTGCGGAAGCCGTCCCGGTGTGACTTCCGCCACGTCCATGCGGATGGTGTTGCTGCCGATATCTACCGCCGCGTACCGGGACATAGGAAATTACTAGTATGGAACTTTATCTTCTCCGTCATGGCATTGCAGAGGACGAGAGGCCCGGCAAACCAGACGGGGCGCGCGAACTCACCGACGAAGGCCGCGAAAGAACAGCCGAGGTGGTGAAACTGGCAAGAGCCGCCGTTGGCGAGCCTTCGCTGATTCTTTCGAGCCCGCTGATCCGGGCTCACCAAACGGCAAAGATCGCGGCAAAAGAACTGGGCTACAGAGGGGATATCGAGTTTATAAATTCCCTGGTTCCCCACAGCACGCCCGAACAGGTCTGGGCCGACGTTCGCGAGCGCTCCGATGAAAAGTCCATTCTGCTCGCGGGTCATGAACCCTTGATGAGCGCGCTGGTGGCGCATTTTCTGAACGCTCCATCGCTTCGGGTGGATATGAAAAAATCAGCCCTGGTTCGAATCGATTTCGAAAGCGTAAGCGCCGTTCCGCACGGCGTTCTGCGCTGGATGGTGGTGCCGAAATTAGCTGAACGGTAGAGTCTATGGCGCGAGGATGGGAAAGCAAATCCGTTGAAAGCCAGATCGAGGACAGGGAAGTCGTATCGATTCCCGCCGGCGGCAACACGCATCCGGAGGCCACGCGCGAGCGCGAACTAGAAGTGCTCCAACTCTCGCGCAAACATCTGCTGAAGGAACTGGAAACCATCGCAAATCCGCGACTGCGGGCGCTGAAGGAACGGGCTCTTGCGCATCTCGAAAGCAGGATCCGGGAAGCCTCGCGTTAGCATGAGAAGTTGAGGCAATCCCCGCTACTCCCCATATTCCTGATTGTTCTGGTCGATGTTCTGGGCCTGACCATCATGCTTCCGCTGCTGCCCTTCTATGCCGAGCACCTGGGGGCGTCGGCGGTGGTGGTCGGACTACTGACATCTTCGTACGCGTTCTGCCAGTTGATCGCGGGGCCCATTCTGGGCAAGCTTTCCGACAGCATGGGGCGCAAGCCTTTGCTGATCGTAAGCCAAATCGGCACGCTCACTGGCTTCCTGATTCTGGCGGCTTCGACATCACTTTGGCTGGTGTTTCTGTCGCGAATCATCGATGGGCTGACGGCGGGCAATCTTTCGCTCGCGCAGGCCTATATCGCGGATGTCACGGAGCCGGAAAATCGCGCGAAATCGTTCGGAGTTATCGGCATCGCTTTCGGGATTGGATTCCTGATCGGTCCGGGCCTTTCGGGGCTGCTGTTCGCGCGATACGGATATACTGCTCCAATCTTCGCGGCCGCCACCTTATCGGCACTGAGCATTTGCTGTACAGCTGTGCTGCTGCCCAAAGTGGAGCCGCACACGGAGGATACCGGCAGCGGACCGGGAGGCCGGCGATTGGGCGTTCTGGACTGGAAGGGTTACGTGCAATATTTTTCTCGTCCGGATCTGGGTCCGCTGCTCTGGCAATTCTTCTTTTTCGCTTTCTCGTTCGCCCTGATGATCACCGGCTACGCGCTGTTCGCCGAGCGGCGCGTTCATATGGGTCCGAGAGAGGTCGGCTATGTGTTCGCATGGGTGGGCTTGCTGGGAATTATCCTGCAGGGCGGGCTGATGGGCAGACTCGTGAAGAAGTTCGGAGAGCGCACGCTCATCTGGACGGGATTCTTCTTCAGCGCCAGCAGTTATGCCTGGCTCGCGTGGGCCCGCAGCATCACGGAGTTGTTCGCAAACGCGACATATGGCGCTTACGGCGGAGTCATCCGGCCATCCATTACGGCGCGCATTTCACATCAGGCGGGCAAGCGCGAGCAAGGTGTCGTGCTGGGTCTGACGCAGTCGATAACGTCAATCTGTCAAATCATCGGACCGATTATCGCGGGCGCGCTGATCGATCGCGGATTGCTCGCGGTTTGGGCTCTGCTTGCGGCGGCGGTGGCGTTTTGCGGCATGATTGCCGCGCTGCGATTCAAAACCGCCGGCGCGGCAGCCTGATCAGCAGATGTGCGCGCCGCGGGTTTCCACGTAGACCGAATAGAGAGACTGGCTCGCCGCCATATAAAGGCGATTCCGATGAAGTCCGCCGAAGCAAAGATTGGCGCACGACTCCGGCAAAAGAATCATTCCGATCATGTCGCCATTGGGAGCGAAGATGTGGACGCCATCATAGCCGGGTCCAACCCATCCGCAGCCTGCCCAGATATTGCCGTCAACGTCGGCTCGAATACCATCGGCCAAACCGGCGCCCTTGCCTTTGATTTCGGTATTGATGAACAGCTTGCTGTTGCGGAGCTTCGCGCCATCCACATCGTAAACCTGAATGATCTTAGGGAGCGACGGATCATGCGTGGCCCCGGTATCGCAGATATACAACTTCTTGTAATCGGGTGAAAAACAGAGGCCATTTGGCTTGTGCAGTTCGTCCGTGACCATGGTCATCTGGCCGGTCTTGCCGTCCAGCCGATAGACAGCTTCTTTGACCTGCGGCTTATCCAAATGGCCCTCATAAGCGACAAGAATCCCGTAACCGGGATCGCTAAACCAGATGCTGCCGTCGGGGTGTACGACAACATCGTTCGGAGCATTCAGTAGCTTGCCCTGCCATTTGTCGGCCAGAACCGTTACGTCGCCATCGGGCTCGTAACGGACCACGCGACGGGTGTTATGCTCGCACGTAACCTGGCGACCCTGGTAATCAAAGGTATTGCCATTGCTGTAATTCGAGTTCGAGCGCATCACGCTCACGTGCCCGTCTTCTTCGTTACGGCGGAGTTGGCGGTTATTCGGGATGTCGCTCCAGATGACGCACTGAGCGTTGCCATTCCACGCGATGCCCTCTGCCCAGCGGCTGCCCACATATAAGCGCTCGATTACGGAATTGTTGATCTTCGCTTTGAAGCGCTTGTCATCAATGACGACTACGTCGGGGTCCGGATAGGGGAGGGGATCCTTACCGGTCCAGTCGCGCTTGGTTTGCGCGGTGAGGCTGGAAGCGAGAGGCGCGAGCGCGGCGGCGCCAAGCGCGGAAGAAAGAATTGCACGGCGGTTCAGTTTCGACGTGGACATTGGCGTAAACATGGGGCGGACTCCTTAGCGGTCTTAGCTGTTAGAACTATGCAGTATATCTTGCGCTTCTGTGTCAAACTGTCGGGGTTAGTTCAAAGGAGCCTGTATGCGTTTCGTGATCTTCGCCGCACTGTTCTCTTCGGTCGCATTCGCCGCCACGGGCGACGAACCGATGCTCTTCCAGAAACCCGCGATCAATAAAACATCTATTGTTTTCTCTTACGCCGGAGACCTTTGGAGCGTGCCGCGTGCGGGCGGCGATGCTGTTCGCCTGACCAGCGGAACTGGCATCGAGAGCGACGCCGCGTTCTCTCCCGATGGAACCCGGATCGCATTTACAGGCGAGTACGACGGCAACGTGGATGTGTTCACGATTCCCGCGGCCGGCGGCGTGCCGAAGAGGCTGACCTGGCATCCCGCCGCAGACCGCGTACTCGGATGGACTCCGGATGGCAAGCGCATCATCTTTAGCTCTCCGCGCGATGCGTATTCCCGTTTCGCAGAAATGTTCACGATTCCTGTGGAGGGCGGAGTGGAAGAGAAACTGCCATTCCCAAGCGGGTTTGCGGCGTCGATGTCGTCGGACGGGCAGTCCATCGCGTACGAACCCGGTTCCCGCGCGTTCACCATGTGGAAGAAGTATCGCGGGGGACAGACGTCGAAGATTTGGTTGGGGCGCCTCTCCGATAGCGCGATCACTCCCGTTCCGCGCTCGAATTCAAACGATTTTAACCCGATGTGGGCGGGAGATCGCGTGTACTTCCTGTCCGACCGGAGCGGTCCGGTGGCGCTCTTCTCGTATGACGTGAAAACCAGGGCGGTGCGCGAAGCCGTTCCCAATAAGGGGCTCGATCTCAAATCTGCTTCGCTCGGACCGGATGCGATCGCTTACGAGCAGTTCGGCGGTATTTATCTTTATGACCTGAAATCGGGAAAGAGCAACCGCGTGCCGATTCGATTGCAGGGGGACCTGCCTGAATTACGCGCCCGGCTTGTAAACGTGGGCAAGCGCCTTGGGTCGCCTGCCGTTTCACCGAATGGGGCACGCGCGGTTTTCGCGGCGCGTGGGGAGATCATTACCGTGCCCGCGGAGGATGGGGATCCACGCAATCTGACCAACTCGCCAGGTGTTGCCGAGCGCGATCCGCAATGGTCGCCGGATGGAAAATCGATCGCTTACCTGTCCGATGAATCGGGCGAGTACGCGTTGCACCTGGCTCCGCAGAACGGAGGTGGTCCGGTTGTGAAAATCGAACTCAAGCCGGGAGCTTACGGGACACTGCGCTTCTCGGCGGATAGCAGCAAGATTGCTCTCGTCGACAGTTTCCAGCGGCTTTGGTACGTGGATGTCACGTCAAAAAAGCAGGTGGAAGTGGACCACGATTATTACCAGATGCGTCGAGGCAATATCGCGGCCGCGTGGTCGCCGGACAGCAAATGGATTGCGTATTCAAAGGTACTGCAAAGCAGCCTGAGCGCAATCTTTCTGTATTCGCTGGCGGACGGCAAGACTACGCAGATAACCGATGGAATGAGCGACGCGGTGTATCCGGTGTTCGATCGTGAGGGAAAGTATTTGTATTTCACGGCGAGCACCAACTCGGGCGAGAGCCTCGGGCTCGATATCCATGCGATCGGTAAGGAGTCGACAAGTTCCATTTATCTCGCTGTGCTCGACAAAACTCTGCCTTCGCCATTCGCGCCGAAGAGCGATGAGGAAAAGGCAGTTGAGGAGAAAGCTGCCACGTCTGATAAGCCCGCCGGCGGAGAGACTGCAAAACCAAGAGTCTCCGTGACGGAGATGAAAATTGATCTGGAAGGGATCGATCAGCGAATCCTGTCGATGCCGATGCCTGCACGAAATTATACGGGTTTGCAGGCGGGAAAGGCAGGCATTCTGCTCGCGACCGAAATTCCTCTGGCTCCGGGTCAACCCGAAGCAGGCGCGCCGCCGCCGGGAATGATTGTTTATCGGTATGACTTGAAAACTCGCAAGGGCGATGCGCCTTTGAGCAATGTCAGCAGCTTTACGATGTCGCATGCCGGCGAAAAGGCGCTTTATCGGCAGGGCGAAAACTGGTACATTGCCGCACTTCGGCCGATGCCCACAGGGCCGGGCGCCCCGCCTGCACCCGCGGGTCCTCCTCCGGCGCAAAGTGCGCTGAAGACGGACGGAATCGAGGTTCACGTGGACTCCGCGAAGGAATGGGCGCAGATGTATCGCGAGGCTTTCCGGACAGAGCGGGACTGGTTTTACGATCGGAACGCGCATGGTCTGGATCTGAAGGCCACCGAGAAACAGTTTCAACCGTATCTGCAAAACATAGCCTCTCGTTCCGATCTGACTTATCTCTTCCAGGAGATGCTTGGGAGCCTCACGGTTTCGCATCTTGGGACGGGCGGCGGTGACGTTCCCGAGGTGAAGAGAGTTCAGACCGGTCTGCTGGGCGCGGATTACGAGGTCGCAAATGGGCGCTACCGTTTTTCGCATGTTTACAGCGGCGAGAACTGGAATCCGCAGTTGCGCGCGCCGCTGACTCAGCCAGGCGTGACCGTGAAAGCGGGCGAGTATCTGCTCGCCGTAAACGGTCGTGAAGTTCGCCCGACCGATAACATCTACAGCTTCTTCGAAGGCATGGCAAACAAGTCTGTCCTGCTGAAGGTGGCAGCCGACGCGAACGGCACAGGCGCGCGCGAAGTGACGGTTGTGCCCATTCCCAATGAGACCGCGCTTCGCAATCGGGCGTGGATCGAGGAGAACCGCCGCAAGGTTACGCAGTTGAGCGGCGGCAAAGTCGCGTACGTTTATATGCCGGACACGGCGGCAGGCGGATTGACCGCCTTCAACCGTGAGTTCTACGCGCAGATTGGGAAGCAGGCGGCGATCATCGACGAGCGATATAACGGCGGCGGGCTGCTGGGGACCGATATTTCGGAGATTCTGAACCGGAAGCCGCTGAGCGCCGCGGCTGGCCGGTCCGGCGCGGATCTGGTGCAGCCGCAGGGGATTTTTGGCCCTAAGGTGATGATCATCAATGAGGCGGCGGGATCGGGCGGCGATGCGATGCCCTGGTACTTCCGGCGCACGGGAGCCGGCAAGCTGATTGGGACGCGGACGTGGGGCGGACTGGTGGGAATGGCGGGAACTCCGCCTCTGATGGACGGGGGCTCGGTATCCGCGCCGGCATCGGGGATCTACAACCCGATCAGCGGCGAATGGGAAGTGGAGAACATTGGCGTTTCGCCGGATATTGAAGTGCTTCAGGATCCCGCGCTGGTGCGCGCGGGCCACGACCCGCAGTTGGAGAAGGCGGTTGAGGTTGTGTTGGAGGAACTGAAGAAGAACCCACCACCGGCGATGCGGCGACCGGCATTCCCGAATTATCAAAAGGCGAGATAGGCTATGACCTATTTGTAGGAGATGGAGGATAGGCTATAATCTATTGTAGTGGTGGTGAAGAAAAGGTTATAGCCTATGAAACGAGCTTATCAATCGGCGGAATCGCGGGGGCGGCTGGATCAGCGTCTGCCCGCGTTTGGCACTGCGACCCGATACGCAGCGCCCCCTCGGGGATGGATTAGGGCCATTCGCGAGGGCTTGGGCATGACTACGCAACAACTGGCTACGAGGCTTCGGGTGAAGCAACCATCCGTGGTGAATTTGGAGCAATCCGAAGCGAAAGGCACGATCGAGATTGCGACGCTCAGAAGGGTCGCGGAAGCGCTCGATTGCCAACTGGTTTATGCTCTGGTTCCTAACAAACCACTGGAAACAACGGTTCGTGAACGAGCCCGAAATTTTCTGCGGAAAAGGCTCGGGCCGATTCAGCATTCGATGTTACTTGAAGACCAGAAAGTAGCGGGAAAGCAGGAAGAGGCGCGTCTGGACGAGATCATTCGCGAGACGAATCCAAGCCTGTTCTGGGAGTAGTTTGAGTCCTCTGTTCGAGCAAGCGGAGGAGGCGCGCGATCTGATTCCCTCACATATTTCCTTTCGTCAAGAACTGAACGAGGCGGAGCAGGAGAATATTGTGCGGGCGCAGGATTGGGCGCTTCTTCGCCGGCGCGATTTGCTGAGCGAGAAATTCATTCTGGAGTTACACCGGCGGATGCTGCGCGATGTGTGGCGCTGGGCAGGCGCGTTTCGACGCAGCGAGCGGAATCTGGGTATTCCTTACTATGAAATCCCGGTCGCCGTGCGTCTTTTGCTGGAGGAAGTCAGGGGATGGATTGACTACAAATCCTATTCACAGGACGAGATTGCGGTCAGATTCCATCATCGCCTGGCGCAGATTCACCCTTTTCCGAACGGTAACGGGCGGCACTCGCGCCTTATGGCCGACCTGCTCATCATGGATCTGGGGAACCCGCGATTCTCCTGGGGGAGTACGAATCTACAGAGTGCGGGCGATGTTCGGCGGCGCTATATTGCTGCGTTGCGCGCCGCCGATAATCACGATGTCAGAGCGATACTCGCTTTCGCTCGTTCCTGACCGTTATTGTTTGATGACCTGGCCGTCGCGGCGGCGCACTTCACCCCAGCCACCGTTGAGGACTCCGCGGGGACCGCGGGCATCGGTGGTGAACGGGAATTTCGCGGCTGCCTTCTCGTCCACTTCGATTCCCCAGCCGGGTTTGGTGCTGGGCCAGATGTAGCCATCTTCGAGGACCGGGCAGCCGTGGAAGATTTCGCGAGTATTGGCGTTGAAAGCAGAGTATTCCTGCACGCCGAAGTTGTAGCTGACGACATCGAGCGTGACGTTCGCCATGTGGCCGATGGGAGAGACGTCGCCGGGGCCGTGCCATGCGGTCTTGACTCCGAACTGCTCGCCGAGAATCGCAATCTTGCGGGAGGGGGTGAAGCCGCCGGCTTGGGTGACATGCACCCGGATGTAGTCGATCAGGCGCTCAGAGATGAGTGGCGTCCATTCGTGCGGGCTGTTGAAGAGTTCGCCCATGGCGAGAGGCGTGGCGCACTGCTGGCGTATTTGGCGGAAGTAAGCAATATCCTCAGGCGATAGCGCGTCTTCGAGAAAGAGCAGGTGGAATTTCTCTGCCTCTTTGGCGAACATGACCGCCTGGTTCGGCGAGACGCGCTCATGCACGTCGTGCAGCAGATTCACTTCTTCGCCCAATTGCTTGCGCGATTCTTCAAAGAGCTTGAGGGCGCGTCGAATATACGGGAGCGATTCGAAAACCGAACCCTCGCGCAGACCTTTGACCATCGGGACGGCATTAGGACCACCACGCCCGCCGGCTCCGTAGCCTTCGTAACCCGGCGTACCGACCTGAACGCGCACGTTACGGAAGCCCTGTTCCATGAACATCTTCGCCTGGTCGATGCATTGCTGAATTTCGCCGCCGGAGGCGTGCGTATAGGCATCGGCCGCTTCACGGCACTTACCGCCGACGAGATCGTAGACGGGCATTTTGGCCATGCGGCCTTTGATGTCCCAGAGCGCCTGATCCACGCCGCTGATCGCGTTGTTCAGCACCGGCCCGTTCTTCCAGTAAGAACTGTCGTAGCAAAGCTGCCAGGTGTCCTCAATCTTGTCGACCGGATGGTTCATCAGCAGCGGCTTGAGATAGCGCTCGACCGCGGGTTTCACGAGATCGGCGCGCTGGGTGAAGGTGGCGCAACCGTAGCCGTAGAGGCCATCCTGATCGGTGATAACTTTGACTACTGTCAGGCGCACGCCCGCCGGGGCGGTTTCGATGACCTGAAGGTCTTTGATCTTCGGGGCGGGAAGGCCGCGAATGGCTTTTTCAACGGCTTGCTGGGCCTTCTGTTCGCGGGGCGTGATGAGCCCGCCGAGACCAGCGGCTGCGATGGTTTTCAGAACGTTTCGGCGATGCATTTGCGGAACTCTCCTTAGCTTCTGTCCCTGTCTTCGACAAGCGACTTCAACCGGGCCAATTCGCGATCGATGCGTCGTCCGCGGCTGACCAGCATGAGGACGAACGCGGTGATGATGATCCACGCGGCCGAGTATCCGTAAAACAAGAATGTGAGATTTGTGATGTCCATGTCGCTTGAGACCTTTGAATTGTATATCCGATTAGGCTGCGTGCAATTCGCGGCGAAGCGAATCTATTTCCCGGCGCGTGGTTTCCTGATGCAGGCGCACCAGAACGAGCGCAGTTCCCATCAGCAACAGCGCGAGAATTCCGATGCCAAAGGGCGCCCGAAACGCGGGGGCCAGGTTACCCGTTTCGAGTACCGGCCCGGGGTGCTGAGTGCGGACGTTCGGAAGCCGGATGGCCATGAGGACGAGTGGAATATCAGCGTAAGCAAAGATCGCGACGATGGCCGACAGTGTGGCCTTCTGGGTTGGTTCGGCAATCGCCGGGCGTACCAGCAGGTAGCCGAGATACAGGAGGAAACACATGAGCTGAGAGGTCATGCGGAGGTCCCATGCCCACCAGATGCCCCATTGGTTGCGGCCCCAGATGCTGCCAGTCACCAGATTCAGGAACACCAGCATGGTGCCCACTTCGATGCAGGAGACGGTGACGGAATCCCAGATGAATTTCCTGGTGACGAGGAACAGGACCGCCGTTAGCAGCGAGACGGTAAAAAAGATATCGGCGTCGATTGCGGCGGGGACATGGATGAAGATGATGCGGTACACCGCGCCCTGCATCGCTTCGTCAGGCAGCTTGTTGAAGACGGTATTCAGGTTGAAGATCATTACGAAAGCGGCAAGCAACCCGAGGACGTAGACAGCTTTTTCACGCATATTGATTCCTTAAACTATCAAAACAAAGTCGATCAGATACAGCGCCAGAGCGGTGTAAATGGCGTCGAAACCGATTAGCAGCCGGAGTGAGGCGATGTTATCGCCGCCGAGGGATTCTCCGCCCAACAGCGCGGTGGTTGTGCCCATCGCGCCGATTAGAAGCGGAATCAGAATCGGGTAGAGCAGCACCGGGAGCATGAGTTCGCGCAGACGAACGTTCACCGTAACGGCGCTGAACGATGTTCCGACCACCGTGATGCCCCATGTGGCCAGCAGAATTACCATCGCGAGCGAGCCGAAGTTCTGAAGCCATCGGATGTTGTAGAACAGGCCAAAAACCGGGAGCGAGATGAGTTCGACGATCAGAAGGAGAAAGAACGCCGCGACCGATTTGCCCAGGAAGATGGACCACGCCGGAGCGGGTGAAGACATCAGAACTTCCAGGCAGTCATTCGGGAGTTCGCGGGCGAAGCCGCGGTTGACGATGAGAGCTCCGGCGAAAGAGTAAACCAGCCAAAGCAGGCCGCCGGAGATGGCGTATAGTTCCTCGCGCCCAAGATCGAAAGCAAAGCTGAACAGAACGAGAATAACCAGCGCGAACGAGGCTGCGGCGTTGATGGATTCTTTGGTGCGGAGTTCGGTTTGGAGATCTTTCTTTGCGATGGCGAAAGCGCTGCGGAGACCCTGCACTTATTGGATCTCCCCGTACGTGCGATAGAGCCAGGCGGGGTCGGACAGCATCTCCGGGGCGCGGGGGCCGGCATGCACGATTTTGCCGCGTTCGAGCATGGCGACATGGGTAGCCAATTCCATCGCTTCGCGGATCTGGTGGGTCGACATGACGATGGTGGCACCCTGGGCGAGAGCATCGCTCAACAGGGATTGCAGTACCGCGATTGCCTTGTCATCGAGAGAGGTGAAAGGCTCGTCAAGCAGCAGGATTTCCGGTTTGTGGAGAAAGGCGCGGGCGACGGCGAGACGCTGGCGCATACCGCGTGAAAACTCACGCGCCATGCCGTCTTTTACGCGGCCGAGGCCGACGCGTTCCAGCGCTTCGTTGGCCGCTTTCGCCGGATTGGCAACGCCCTGCAATTCACCGAAGAAGACCAGATTCTCGAAGGCGGAAAGGTCGTCATACACCCCTATGCCGTGGCCTAAGTAGCCGGTGCGGCCATGGATTTTGATCTCGCCTTTTGTGGGTTTCGAAAGATTCGCAAATATGCGCAACAGGGTGGTCTTCCCCGCCCCATTGCGACCGAGGAGAGCCAGGCACGAACCGGCCCGCACCTCAAGGGTAGCGCCGCGAAGGGCGGGGAAATCACCGAAGTACTTCCAGACGCGATCAGCCGCGACCGCGAACATTTTTGGGGGCTTTCGAAGCTTGCGAGGCTGGCGACTCCTCGGACTGGAGAGGATTACCTTTGCGGTACAGCATGATAAAGCCGAGCACGAGCATGCCGATGACGCTCAGCATCACCCACTTGACCGCCTTCACGGTTGTGAAGAAATCCGCGCTGCCGCTGACCATGCCGTACAGTTTGGGCAGGTTCATGCCGAGTGCCGGCTGACCGCCGCCATCCTGCCCACCCTGCCCACCGGCGCTGGGCTCGCTCAAGGTGCCGGTGCCCTCCACTTCAAACTTGATATCGGGGCCGTCTACACCCCAGATTGTGGCCTGAGTGCGCGGTTCCTGACCGAGGTTCTTCAGCCCGTCCCCCTTGAAGGTGACGCCAACGGGAGCGATGACGCGGGTGTTGCCGCCTTTCGTCAGAATGCGGTCGGTAAAGATGCCGGGCGAGCGGAAAGGCATGGACCACTGGAGATCGACACGCGATTCGCCTGGCTTGATGGGGAAATCGAGTTTGAAAGTGTTGGGGAGCTTGCCTGGATCTGGCGCCTTTCGAACCGGGAGACCACCGGGAGCGAGCGCGTTGACTTCCACCTTGCCCTGGGCGCCGGCAGGCAGGGAGAACTGAAGCGTACCGTTATCCGGATCGTTCCAGGTAGACTTACCGTCGTTCTTGAATACGTAGCTTTCGCTGACCTGAACGTTGCCATCGGGGGAGGGTTCGAGCAGGATCATGTGCTGATCGATTTTGGCGTCTCCAGGCTTCTTCGAGGCCTCGAAAACCGGGATTTCGACTCCGGTTGACGGCGTGCCCGGGGGCAGCATTTTGTTGTACTGAACCCCGCTATAGACGGCTTGCAACAGCAGCGGGCCGGGACCCGCCGGAACTTCTTTGGTGATCTGGAATTTGCCCTGGGCGTCCGTCTTCACGCTATCGATAAATTGCGGGCCCTGGTTGGTGGGCTGAAACAGTGTGACGGTTGCTCCGGCTTGCGGTTTGCCTGTTGTCGAATTGACCACGGTACCGTCGACAGCGGCGTTTGCAAGAGAGACTGCGGAAAGAAGAAGAATCAGGCGCTTCACTGCGCACCTCCCATGGGCTTGCCGCATTCGCCGCAGAATTTGAGAGCTTTTTCGAAAGTTGCGTTGCACGAGGGGCAGGTAAATTTTTGCGCCGGGGCAGCCTTCGCGGATGCCGCCGCGGCTTTCGAGGCAGCAGGCTTTACGACTGTGGCCACGCCCAGGCTGGCCTTCAGGCGATCTGTTTCTTCCAGGACGCGGGCGAGTTCCTTCTGAAGTTCGAGCTTGGTGGCCTGATAATCGGCGTCTGACATTTTGTCGAGCCTGTATTCGAACTGGAGATCGCGCAGGTTCTCATAGATCGAAGCCTTCCGCTCGTCAAGATGGCGAAAGGGCGAAACAGGCGCTGGTTTAGGAAGATCTTTAAAACGGATGAGCAAAAGGAAGCCGATCATACCGGCTCCAAGGAGCGCTCCAAGAATCAGACTGGGGTCCATTAGTCGAGTTAATCCAACTTCTCAGTGTCGTGTTCGATGGCGGAACGATATTTCTCCAGCACGGGATCGTGAATGGAAGGGCCGGCGGGGGCCGGTGTCAGCGGCTTGCCGTGACGCATTCTTTTCAAAATCAGCCAGACCAGACCGCCTCCCGCGAGTAGCGACAGATAAGGCACCATCCAGAAATATGAGTTCGGATCGGCGCGGAAGATGGACTTGCCGTAATCGCTGATAAAGCCGGCGATCACTTGTTCGTCATTCATTCCGGCGCGCTGCATCTTATAGATCTTGGTGCGCGCGGGCTTACAAAAATGGCACTGGCCAGAGGACATGTTGCAGTTCACGTTCTCCTGACAGGCGCCGCACTGGCACGCAATATGCGTGCCAACGCGCTTAACATCGTCGCTTTCGATTTCCGACTCCGTCTGGGCCAGAGCGGCGAAAATCACGATTAAAACAATGATCGGAAGAAGGACTGCGCGCTTCAGGAAAAAACTACGCTTCATTCGGTGACTCGGTCCGCCTCGGGTACTGGAATTGATTTCTGCGCCGCCACGCCGACGACTTCGGTGCGCGCGTACGATCTTGCGACTTTACTCGGAACCAGCGCAACGAGTGTGCCACCGATAAGGACCAGCACGCCGATCCAAATCCAATCGACCAGCGGGAACACGTAGGCCTGAAGGGTCGCTTTGTTTCCGGTGTGAGCCGCGTAATTGATGTAGAGGTCTTCGTTCAGGCGGGTTCGCAGGGCGATAATCGCGGTGGCCTGCTGCGCGGCTTTATAGAAGCGGCGCGTGGGCTCCAGCGTGCCGATGTGGTTACCATTCTTCGAAACGTCAAGGATGGCGGTTTCCCACTGGTAATTCGGGGTGTCGCCTTCCGTGAGGTCCATCACGCGAAGCGTGTAGGCTCCGACCTTCATCACATCGCCCTTATCCACTTCGCCGACAGCCGTTTGGTTAAACGGATGTCCGCTGTAGCCGATGAACATCAGCACGATGCCCATATGGACGAGATAGCCGCCGTAGCGGCGCGTGTTGCGGTGCGTCAGTTCGATGACCGATGGGATGAAGCCGATGTGCATCTTCTCGCTGATGGCGCGGGAGCCGCGGAAGAATTCCATGATGATAGTTGCGGCAACGAAGAAGCAGAGGCTCAAAGAAATGATGGAGTACGGATAGCGCATTCCGCCGATGAACAATGCCGCGGCGACGAGAAGAGTCCCGATTCCAGGCAGCTGGAAATTTCGGCGCAGACTGTCGATGGATGTGCGCCGCCAGGCGAAGAGAGGCCCTACACCGGTTAAGAACAGAAGTCCCAGGCCGATGGGCACCATCAGGCGATTGAACCAGATCGCGTCGAGGCTGATTTTTTCGTTCGAGAGCTTTTCGGTGATGACCGGGAACAGCGTGCCCCAGAGGACGGCGAAGCAGCTCGCCAGCAGGATGAGATTGTTGAACAGGAAGCTCGATTCGCGGGAAACAACGCTCTCGAGTTCCGACTCGCTCTTCAGATATTGAAGGCGGTCGAGAATGAGCCAGATGGTGGCAGCGATTCCAAGCGCGAGGAACGAAACGAAGTATTTCCCGATGGGCGATTCCGCGAAGGCGTGGACCGAGCTTACGATGCCGGAGCGAGTGAGGAAGGTGCCGAAGATGCAAAGGAAGAAGGTGGTCGCGATCAGGACCATGTTCCAGACCTTCATCATGCCCTTCTTCTCCTGCATCATGACGGAGTGCAGGAAGGCGGTGCCTGCGAGCCAGGGAAGGATGGACGCGTTCTCCACCGGATCCCACATCCAGTAACCGCCCCAGCCAAGAACGTGGTACGCCCAGGCGGAGCCGAGCGCGACGCCGGTGCTTTGAAAAAGCCAGGTAACCAGAGTCCAGCGGCGAGTGGTGTGGATCCAGCTATCGCCCGGGGCTCGCTCGATTAGAGATGCCATCGCAAACGCGAATGGAACGGCAAAACCGACATAACCGAGATAGAGGAACGGCGGGTGGATGACCATCGCCCAGTATTGAAGCAGCGGGTTTAAGCCCATGCCATCCGCGACTGAAGTGACGACCTTATCAACCGCAAGCACCTGGAAGGGGCTGACCACGAAAGCGTTGAGCGTGAGGAAAAAGAGCTGAACGGTGGAGAGGATTCCGATCACCCAGGGCAGCAGATTGCGGTGACCCTTGCGGGTAGTGAAAACCACAACAGCCCCATACGTTGACAACAGCCAACTCCAGAAGAGCAGCGAGCCTTCCTGCCCACCCCACCAAGCGGCGAACTTGTAGAAGACGGGCATGTCGCGATTGGTGTGCGAGGCCACGTAGGCCATGCGGTAGTCGCCGGTGATTAGGGAATAGATGAGGATGCCGGAGGCGACGGAGACGAGGAACCAGACAGCCAGGACGGCGCGTTCGCCGCTGAGCGTGAGAAAGGGCTTGCGTTTCAGCCTTCCGACGATGCTCGCCACAATTGAATAAAGCGAGATGCAGAAAGCCAGCAGCAGGGCAAGTGCGCCTACGTTTTCCATATGTTTTACAAAATCCTGTTGTCGTTAAAGCTTAACTTCAAAGTCTATAGCGCCGAACGGTAGGACGATTTAGAGTCCGTCGGCAACATTTTCTTTTGGAGCCCGTCCGGCGCCACGCCGGGTTTCGGCGCGTATTTGGAGGCGCACTTAGCCTGAACTTCCTGAGCATGGAACACGCCCGCGCTATCGAGACGACCGCCGGCGAGCGCCTGCGCGCCATCCTTGAAAGTGTCGGGGAGAGGATCGCGGCCTTCGTACACCACCGGCAGAATCAACGCTTCCTGCACCAGGTTAAAGCGGACCGTGCCGGAACCGCGCACGATAGAGTCCTTCTGGACGTCTCCGCCGACCCGCACTCGCCGCGTGGAGGCGTTGTTACCCAGCTTATGAAGCTCCTGAATGGTGACGTAGTAGGTCTTGGAACTCGAAACGCTGGCGGTTGCCAGCCAGAGCAAAGACCCGACGATGATCGCCATCAGGACCGCGAACTTACCGTATTTGCGCATTGTTCCTCTGAACCCCTATTATATCCCCGCTTGACAGATACTCTGTTTCGGCAGGGTTATCACATCGGCACTACAGACGGTTGCGGGCATCGGCGTGGCACAGTTGACACGCACCCTGTGGTTCGCCCGAGCCAGCATAGGCAATTGTATACGCCTGCTCCCGCATGTTCCAGGACGCGAGGCCGATGCCGGCTGCTGTTTCCGTCCTCGAGATCAAGTGCCTCGAACTTGCCCCGGCGTTACAACAGTCGGCTTGCCGCGACACCAGAAGGGTGGCCGAGTCGAACCCCACTTTATATGCCACGGCTGCAATCAGACTGCCGTGAAGCTGCACGATTTTTGCTCCCAGCAGATGAATCGCTTCCGAGCGGCTCGAAGGCATCTCTATGTCTATGCTGGAGCGCGACTTGACCCAATTTCGGATTTGAGCCGGATTGTCGGAAGAATAGCTTTCGCCCAGGGAATTGTCCGCCAAAACGCGCAGCTCCTGATCAGTGAGCGGCGCGCGATCGCGCAGGTGACCGCGTGACTGGCGAATGCCCCAGAGAAGCCCCGCGGTCAGCAGGACCAGCATGGCCGCGCATACAGGCATGAACCAGAGTGGCCTGACGGACGATGACGGGCGGCTCTTACCCGTAAGTTTCGCCTGAGTTCGGGCGTGCTGAACTTTATCCCACAGCGCTTCCGGGGCGGCGACTGGCCGCATTTGACTGCGTAATTCGTCTTCCATCCATTTAGACACGATTTCTTCCTCCCGCAAGGCGCGCCAGCCGTCGTTCCAGAACCTTATGCACGCGGTTCAGCCGCGAAGCGACGGTTCCGGCGGGGCAGCCCAAAATCTCCGCAATCCGCTCATACGAGAGCGCTTCTGTGTATCGCAAAACCACGATCATGCGCTGCTCCGGCTGAAGGCTCTCCACAACCGCCCGTATCTGGTCGCTCATTTCCGATCGCAGCACCTGATCGAGAGCGCTGCTTGCCGGTGAGCGAAGCAGACCGAGAAAACCATCGATCAGCGGCGTGAGGCGTCGAGTTTTCCTTTTTTGATCGAAACACGCATTCACCACCAGCCGGTATAGCCAGGAGTCGAAATTAGCATCCCCGCGAAAGCTGCCGATGCTCGAGAACAGCTTGAGAAAGGTATCCTGGGCGACGTCCTGCGCGACGGATTCATCACCGCTGTACCGGAGGGCGATTGAGTAGACGCGGTCTTTATACCGGTCGAACAGCACACGGAATGCGTCTGAGTCGGACGCCTGACATCTGCCGATCAGCTCGTTTTGCGACGTATCGTGAGTGTGTTCGAGCACCATCCGCCAGCAGCTTCTTTCGGTTAGACGTTTGCGCCGGCCGGCTTCTTCCTGTTTTTTAGGAACCGTTTTATCAGCCAGCCGAGCAGCACCACGAGGAGGGCACCCAAAATTTGGGCGGGGATGTCCAGCGACTCGGGGGGGTGCAGGTTCGCGATCACCCATGGATCGCCGAGGATCATCTCGGCGCCAACGCGCCCCAGAATCGCCGCGCCGATCCAAATAACGATCGGGTAGCGATCCATGATCTTAGACAGCATGCTGCTGGCGAACACGACAAATGTGATGCTTAGAGCCAAGCCGACGATGAGAAGCGCAAGATTCCCTTTCGATGCGGCGGCAACAGCAAGAATGTTGTCCACCGACATGGTGATATCGGCGACAAGAATTGTCCAGATTGCGTCGCGGAGATTGCGGGAACTTCTTCCCGCGTCTTCTTCGGCGTTGCCTTCGGCGAGCAGCTTTATCGCTATCCAGAAGATTAGAACGCCACCCGCCAGTTTCAGAAAGCTAAGCTGAAGCAGCCGTGCGGCGAAGAACGTCAGGATGATGCGAAGTACGACGGCTCCGCCCGCGCCGGCCGCAATGCCGATTCGCCGTTGCGCCGGAGGGAGCGACTTCACCGCCATGGCGATCAGGACCGCGTTGTCGCCAGCCAACAACACGTCGATCAGGACGACTGAAAACACATCGAACAGGAAGGATGTGGACGATGAGCCCATTTGTGGACGCGCATTGCCACGATAGCAGGCGAACGTCACGAACGCGGGCGAGGGCAATCGTTTTCCGCATGACCGCGCTCGATTGGGGATGGACTTGTCGGCCAGTCCCTGGCGGCGCCATGGGTCGGCCGTCAACGCATACGGGCCGCTCCGCTTCGCCACGCGGCATCGGGACGCGCGAAAGGGGCTCATTTTGGCGGCCAGACAAGTCAATCGCCGAAGGATATTCAGATAAACCCGCCTCGTGGCGCTGCACCGAGTAATAATAGGCCTCAAACTCCTGGGCGATATGGTACGCTTTCTTGAATATGGCTTGCCGGGTTTCCGATCTTTTCAAATATCTGATCTTTATTTCGGCAGTTCCGGCGCTGCACGCCCAGACCGGAACCTGGGTCATCGATACTATTGCCGGCACGGACCGACCGATTAACGACGGCGCGCGCGGATTTAATGCGCTGATCGACACCCCGGGCAGTGTCGTGATCGATTCCGCCGGAAATACGATTTTCGCCGATTCCGGAAACCACCGAGTTCGCCGAATCGGAGCAGACGGCTATATTTCCACCATTGCGGGAACGGGCGAACCCGGCTATTCGGGCGATGGAGGGCCGGCAATTGCCGCAACTCTCATTACTCCGCAGGGCCTGGCGCTCGATTCAGCGGGAAATTTGTACGTTTCGGATTACACTGCGAACGTAGTCCGAAAAATCGGCACAGACGGGATAATCACCACTGTGGCGGGAACGGGTTATCCCGGGAATGCGGGAACCGGCGGGAAAGCAGTGTCCGCATTCCTGAACGGACCTTATGCCCTGGCGACAGACCGTGCCGGAAACCTGTACATAGCTGAGGACCTGAATAATCAGGTCCGCAGGGTGAACGCGGACGGCAGCATCTCCGTGCTAACTACTACCCGATTCACGAATCCTGAGGGCTTGGCGGTGGACGCATCCGGGAATATCTATGTCTCGTCGTGGGGCGACAGCAAGATTTTCAAAGTAACGCCCGCGGGCGCGGCGACTCTCTTTGCGGGTACGGGTAATTATGGCTTTTCAGGCGATGGCGGGCCGGCAACCGCGGCCGCTTTGGCAGGACCTTCCGGGCTGGCTTTTGACGCGTCGGGCACCCTTTGGATTTCGGACTCGGGGAACAACCGGATCCGGACAGTCGCATCCGGTGGCACCATACAGACGGTGATCGGATCGGGTTCCGCGGGAATCAGCGCCACCTCGCCAGACCCGAAGACAGCCTCTATTTACATTCCGACCGGAATGACAATCGACTCCAAAGGAATCGTGACCTGGTCCGAGGCGGGGAATAATCGAATTCGGAATTACAATCCGACGAACAAGGTAATCACAGAAATTGGCGGATTTACGCCGCCGCTCAACAGTTCCGGACCTCCAACCTCACTGCTGCTCTTCCGGCCGTTCTCCTCGGCGACAGACACTGCGGGAAATCTGTTCATTGCCGACACCTCGAATAATGTGATTCGCAAGATTACACCCGCGGGTGTGTCGAGTGTTGTCGCGGGGACAGGCTCGCCGAATTTCAACGGGGAGACGGGTACCGCGACAACCATCAATCTGGCTCAGCCGCAGGGAGTGTCGCTGGACGCGCTTGGCAACATCTACATCGCCGACACCGGAAGCGGGCGGGTGAGGAAGGTAGATACTGCCGGTCGGATATCAACGCTGATGGGAGCGGGAAATGGACTTCCGTTCTCGGGCACCTTCGCGGGCAATGCATTTCTGTTCTCGCCGACGGCCGTCGCGGCAAACCCCGGCGGTGGCTATGTGGTGGTCGATGCGATTTTCGGTATTGCGGCCAGCGTAGACGCTTTGGGCACAATCTCTCTGATACCAACGGCGGCGGTCAACTTTCTATTCCTGCCCGCGGGGATCGCGATTTCCGGGAGCACCATTTACATCGCGGATACGTACGATAACCGGATTCTGAAATTCACCGGCGGAACGAACATCTCGGTCTTCGCGGGAACGGGTGCGCCCGGCTATTCCGGAGACAACGGGTTGGCAACGAAAGCAACTCTCTTTCTTCCGAGCGGCGTGGCGGCGGATTCGAAGGGAAATGTCTATATCGCGGACACGCTGAACAGCGCCATTCGGATGGTGGACCCGACGGGGAAGATTACGACCATTGCCGGCACCGGGAAGCCCGGATTCACCGGTGACAAAGGGCAGGCGAGCAATGCGCAGATGACCTTTCCGACCTCGGTCAATATCGATGCTGCCGGAAATCTCGAGATTTCGGATCAGGGCAATCACAGAATTCGTCAGTTGAAGTTCGTACAGATCGCTCCGGACTTTTCCTTGACGACTGACAGCGCCAGCAAAACGGCGAATCATGGAAGCGCCCTGAAGGTGCCGATCACGCTGACTTCGGTGGGCGGCTTTGCGGGATCGGCAGCACTTACTGCGAGTGGCCCGGGCGGCGTATCGTTTCAGTTTTCTCAGGCGAGCCCGGTAAGCCTGACAGCGAACCAGGCGTTGACGATCACGGCAACTGTTACGCTGCCCGCGGCGATGGCCGCCGGTTCTTATACCCTGACGTTTACAGCGAACGCGGGGTCCATACAGCACACTGCGAGTGTTACGGTCGCGGTCACGGATTTACCGCAGTTTCCGAGCGCGGGAGTGGTAAGCGCGGCATCAGGCTCAGGGGGCGGCGTTGCGCCTGGTGAGATTGTCGCGATCTATGGGCTTGATCTCGGTCCGGCGGACCTTGCGCTCGGCTCGTTCGATGCGAGTAATATTCTTTCCACACAGGTAGGGGGCACGAAAGTTTTGTTCGATGGCGTGCCCGCGCCGCTGATTTATTCGCTAGGGGGGCAGATTTCCGCGATCGTGCCGTATGCGGTGGCCGGCAAAACTACGACCCAAGTCCAAATTCAGTTCAACGGAAAGAAATCGGACAGCACGACGGTGAATGTGGTGGACGCCGCACCTGGGGTCTTCAACGTGCCCGGATCCGCCCAGGCTGCGGCTCTGAATGCTGACCTGAGTGTTAACAATGCCAATAATCCGGCGGCCAAAGGGTCCATCGTGGTTCTGTTCGCGACGGGCGAGGGCCAGACGAACCCCGCCGGAGTCGACGGAAAGATCGCAACTGATGTTTTTCCGAAACCGTTGCTACCCGTAACGGTGTCGATTGGGGGACAGGCAGCGGAGATCCTGTACTACGGCGCAGGGCCATTCGAGGTAGCGGGAGTGCTGCAGCTGAATGTCAGAGTTCCGGCGACGTCGGCCAGCGGCGCGGTGCCCGTGACCGTGCAGGTGGGCAGCCGCCTAAATCAGGGGACATCGACGATCGCTGTGCAGTGATCTGTGGCTATTGAGGGTGCTCGGAGCCGCGCAGGCGAAACATAACGCGCAGTTCCTTTCGCCAGTGAGCCGCAAGGCCCACGCGGGTTATCTCGATTCGCGGGGAAAGATAGTCGATGACCGCCTCGCTGGTGGAGTGGAACTCAAGAGCCGGCGCGACCAGGAGGATTCTGGGAGCGTCTTTTCGAAGGGGCACGCCGGGAAAATAGCCGAGCCGCTCGAAGTCTCCCGCGATGAGATGCTTTCGGACCCTCAGCCAGTAATCGATGGCTTGAAACGGAAGCTGCAGATCGGCTGTCGCTTTGATTTCGATTACTACGAGCCTGCCCGTGTGATCGACGCCAAGAAGATCGATAATGCCGCGGTCGGGCGCTCCAAAGACGGGCACCTGACCGTATATCGGTCTGGGAAGCAGGGACGCATCGATGTACTGAGGATGCGCGCGAACCTGAGATTCGAGCCAGCCTTCCGGGTACTGCGTATAGAGCGGATTCAGCGTATCTTCGTTGTCGCCCCGACGCACTCGTGTGAGTTCATTCGCCATGGCTGCCACGGTTTCCATGGAGCAGCGCCGACGCCGCGTGGTTCCAGAGGAACTCAAGCCGCAGAAGAGCTTTCCCATCGCCCATCGGGAGAACTCAAGGCCCCGCACCTGAAGGCTGATGGAGCCATCGCTCCGATGTACCTGGTCCACGTCAGGCAGGTCGGGAAAGTCGGGCGGCGCGGTGTTTGGCAGAGTCGGGCGCCGGCACGGCGGCAGCGTGGAATCGAGATTGCCGGCATCCTCGAAATCCACGGGCGCGGTGCGGTCCTTTTCATCGAAGGCGTAGATTTGGCACTGGATCTTTGTTTGGTCGATGAGACTGGCGCGGAAGGCGACTTCGTTTTCACGCCGCACCGGGACAAACAGCAGAAGCCTGTCGACGGTCAGATTCTTTTCGCGCCGGCGTAAATAGTCGAGCCAGATCAGAGAGAACGCGACCATGCCCGCGCATTCGCGGTCGGGGCCGGGTGCGCCCATTACAGCCATGCCAGTGGACCCGAGTTTCAGGAATGCGCGGGCGAACGTTGCCGAGAGACTTTGCTCCAGATTCGTTTCGATGCTGATTTCTTCGATGCGCCAGCCGGGGAATTCACGGGAGAGCATGAGCAGAAATCGCTCACGGAACGCGACGCGGGTGCCGCGGCGTTCGAGTTCCTGGCCGAGCGGAGCCGCGAGATCGGCGATCTGAAGTTCGCCCTGGAGCTTAGGGAAGCGTTCCGTGATTAACGACAGACGATCGCGCTTTTGCTCTTTTAGGGAGACGATCCTGCGGACGAGATTGCGCTGCGCATCCCATGCCTGAATGACAAGACGGCCATTCCACTCGGAGACGCTCCAGTGTTCAGGAATCAGGCGGATGGGTTCTTCTCCGGGATCGAGCAAAGCAGGTTGGGATGCCGCGGCTACGAAGCGTTCGACGACGCTTCGTAATTCGGCGGAGGTGGAAAGGGAAACAGGAGACACGCGCCCCGAGATTAGCAGGATGAGCACAGGGATGTTCTATCACTTGCTGGGATGGGTGATATGCGGGTGTCTTATGACCGGCGGGCGGTGAATTCCGCTTTGCCGTACTCGCCTAACTGCGCTGTTCCTTGTATCGCGTCGCCGTCAACCACGCCCGTGAAGTTGAACGAGAGAGATGTTCCCTGGATCTTCTGTGAACTGCGGAATGTGACGGTCTTGCCCTCCACCGCGCCGCTAATGTCCCCTGAAATCGTCTCGCCTTTGTGAATACCCGTCAGTTTGCCGTCTGTTTGCTGAAGCGTCACTTCGTGGCGCGCGGCGCCGGAGATGAATTTCAGATCGACGGCCCAGGCGCCCGACACATCCGCGGCCGGAGGGGGAATTTCGGGCGTCGCGATTTTCGGAGGATTCGCCAGGATCCGGTAAATCGCTTCCGCCGCGATCTCATGATCCCCCGGCTGCATCATGTAGGGCATGATGCGGAGAGTCGACGGTTGGCTAAGATTGCGCCTCGTTCCGCTGGAACCCGCGACCGCGATGCGAGGACTCCCATTGAGCAGCAACGCTTCAACTTCAGTGCCCGTAATACCGATTTGACGGGCATCCCACGTCAACTGGAGTACGGGCGCGTGATTCGAAAGATCTTCTGGCTGGCGAATCTCCTTCGAGACGCCGGGGAACTTCATCGCCTGTTGGGATATGTGATCGAGCCAGGACTCCCACTCGCGCCATTCAGCGGCATGATCACGCTTTGTCCATAGTTCGACCGCGGCCAGCATCCCCATAATTTCTTCCTTGCCCACCTTCATGGAGCGACCGAAGGAGTGATGCGGCGCGCTGCATATCCAAGCGGTTTGCAGCAAATCTTTCCGCCCCAGAAGCAAACCCGCCGCCTGGGGTCCGCGCAGGCATTTGCCTCCGCTGTAAGCCACCATATGAGCGCCGTTTTTCAGGTGAAGGTTGGGAATTGTCAGCTCTTCGGCGGCAGCGTCCACGATTACGGGAATGTTGTGGCGACGCGCAATGGCGCAGGCATTCGGGATAGACAGTTCGCCTTTTTCCGCGGCGGGGCCGGACATGATCATCACCATTGCGCTGCGAGGGCCAATGGCGGCTTCGAACTGAGCCGCGGTATCCACTTCGATCATCCGCACACCAGTCATGCGGACTGCATGATCGTACACATTGCGCGCGTAACGGGGTACGATGACTTCGTTCTTCATGCCCGTAAGATCCGGCATGCGCTGCATCTTTTCCGGGTCGCCTCCGGTGATGCATGCGGCTGTTGCATGCGCGAGCGCGGCGGCGCAACCGTTGGTAACGATGCCCCATTCCGCGCGCGTCAATTCGGCGAGGCGCTTGCCGGCCGCATCCATGAGTTCGTCCATATGAACGTACGAATGCGATGCCAATTCCATGGCTTTCTTCACTTCAGGCAGGGACTGCGAACCGGTGATGATGGTGAACGTTCCGCGGCAGTTGATGATCGGATTGACACCGATGGATTGATAGTTCGCGGCAACGTCCGCTGTCGCAGCCGCGGCTTGTTGGGCAGGGATTCCGGCGGTTTCGGCGGCAATCAAAGCGCCCGTGGTGCGAATCACGCCCCGGCGCGTAAGATTTCGTATGCTCCTGGCAGCCACATCCTGTATCCTATGCGGGACAGGCGCCTAAATCAAGCGGGGGGCGGGCAATTTGGGCGACGGAGAACTAAACCGCGCGACCACGCCTCCCAGACGATTCCGAAATCCGGAAAATCTTCCGCAATTTCGACTTCAAATCCCGCGGCCGCGCAATTCGCGAGCAGGCCGGGTTTTGAAAACACGCGCATCTCGAGAACGCTGCCGGGACCGCCATGGAAATCCAGATTTTCAAACGTTTCCAGCCTGCCCTCGGCGGTTCGGTTGACCAACACGCAGCCTGACCGGAGTTGGACCAGGCTCGAGTCATGCAGGCTTGGGAAATGCTCGACGGTTTCGCCGTCAAGTTCGTAAGGAGACGAAAAAACCGCGAAGCCGCCTGGCTTTAAGAGCCGGAACAGATTGTCGAATGCTCTCTGAACAGGTGGCTGAACATGTTCGAAGACTTCACTCGCGACGATGAAATCGTGCTGCGGCTCCGAAGGCGGGTTCATGATATCGAAGCGCGGCGCGCGGTGATAACAGGTATTGGTGTAGGTAAAGCGCTTCGAAAGCACCCGCGCGATTGGCAGGAAATCGCTCATGCCAATGCCGATCACCGGTTTTCGCGTGAGGAATTTTGACAGGGGCAGACTCTCGCCAAAGAGATTATTGGAGAGGGCGTGAACGATCCAGCGGAACCGGACGTTAGATCCGCAACCGTCGCAACTCGCAAGCTCCCTGTCGAGAACTTCCGGAAAACAACGAGCGTTGCAAATGTTGCAGACGAACTGATGCATGCGGCCTCGAAATTATCGTCTCAGGCGGGAATCCACCGTGAGCGACAGCCATGCCGCACGCACAAGAGTCCGGTTAGAAATAGACCTTGGCGGCTACCTGCACAATCCGCATGCCTCTCGCGTCGCTGAATTCGCCGTTCATGCGGGTGGTGCGAGTCACGCCCTGATCGGCGCTCGAGACAGTCACGGTTGCACCGGGCACTACAGCAGCTTTGCGTCTTTCACGGTACCGTGATAGATCCGTTACTTTGCGCGGGCGCGGAGCAAGCCAATAAGACCGTCGCCCACGCGGACTGTCGCGTTGGTTTTCATTTTCCGTACTTCCCTTAAACAGACTATTTCGTAATTCTCCAAACGTACCGAGGCTTTCGCATATTTTTATCCAGTTTGCAATGCGAAACGTATGCTGACGGATATAACACCGATTCGATAAACGATTGACAACGAGGATTACTACGCCGTACGATACTACGTGTCACGTAATAAGCTATGAGCGACCCAACTCTCCTGGTGCTAACCAGTCTCGCGGATGGCGACAAACACGGCTACGCCATGATGGAGGACATTCAATCCTTTGCAGGCGTTCGATTGGGCCCGGGAACGCTCTACGGAGCGATCACGCGGCTGGAAGAGCGCGGCTGGATTCGGCCTGTGAAGTCGCAGGACAGACGGCAGCCTTACTCGATTACCGCGGCGGGGCGCGTATTCCTTCAGGATGAACTGAAGCAGATGAACAAATTGGCCTCGACGGCTGCGCGGAGGCTAAGACCCGCATGAAATTCCTGCTTAGTCTGGCGGTGTTGATTTATCCGCGTGAGTGGCGGAAGCGGTACGGAGAGGAATTTGCCGCGCTGCTGGACGATTCAGGCAGCGGATGGAACGTGCTGGCGGATGTATTGATCGGAGGATTCAAAATGCGTGCGATGAAAACGGATTATCGGCTCTGTTTGGGATTGGGCCTGGCTGGTTTGGCGATTGCCGCGGCCGTGGCGTTTCAGATGCCAAAGCGATTTCGGTCTGAAGCGACTGTTCAGGTCGGTGGTGAAGGCGCTCAGCGCGAGGATTTGGTCGAAGCCGTAATTCGGCTGGAGGCGAATACTTTAAGCCGAACATCGCTGTCCAACTTGATACAAGATCCGGCACTGAACCTTTATCCCGGTGAGCGCGCCCGAATGCCGATTCTGGATGTGATCGAGCAGATGAAGAGCAACGATCTGCGGATCCAGATCGACAGCAGTCCCAAACCCTCCTCCAAAGTGACTTACAAGGTGTCGTATGTCGGTACGACACCTGAACTGGCGAATCGGACGACGCAACGGCTGCTTCAGAGCCTGATGATGCAGAGCCTTCACCAGGATGCGGACGCGGCCCCGCGGACATATGAAGTGCTCGATGCGCCCAGCATGCCGGTAACTCCCATTAGCCCGAATCGCTACATGATCTCCCTTGTCGGCTTGATGTCCGGCCTGGGGCTCGGCTTGCTCATTTCCGGAGTCCGGCGCTGGCCCAGGGTAGCGATGATGGGGGTGGCCGGCGCCGTGCTTGCGGGATCTCTATCTTTTGCCATTCCGAACAGGTATGTGTCTGAAGGTGTCCTGCGGACGCGGGATGCTGATCTCGCGCAACAGATTGTCGGAAGGGTGCTTGGCAACCACGATACGGTCATGGAAGTAATTCGGACGGCTGGCGAGGGCGCGACGCTTAAAGACCTTAGCCTGACGGCGAGTTCCCGGGAATTGCGCGTCCGGGTGGTATCGAAGGACCGTTTCGCCGCACAACGCGCCGCTCAGAAAGTGATCACGTCGCTAATTGACGCATCGGGTTCGCACGAGGGAGAAACAGAAGCAGAGCGCAGGATCGACGTAATCGATCCACCGATGATACCGGTGCTGCCTATGAGCCCGAACCGACTGGTAATCGCGAGTTTAGGCCTGATCGTCGGATTCATGGTTGCGATTGCGATGCTCGTGATCCGGCGCAAACAAGCAATATTATCCTTGAGTTCATGAATCGTCTGGAAGAACTGAACCGGCGCCACGCCGCGGCGGAAGAGGGCGGTGGCGCCGAGCGTCGGGAGCGACAGCACAAGGACGGCAAGCTCGCAGTGCGCGAACGAATCGAGCTGCTTCTGGACGAGGGCACCTTCGAGGAACTCGACAAGCTGGTGCAGCATCGGTGCAGGGATTTCGGGATAGACGGGCAGCTAATTCCCGGTGATGGCGTGGTGACCGGGCACGGGCGCATTAACGGCCGCCCCGCCTATGTGTTCGCACAGGATTTCACCGTGTTCGGAGGGTCTCTTTCGGAGACGAACGCAAAGAAAATCTGCAAAGTGATGGATCTCGCGATGAAGGTGGGTGCGCCGGTAATCGGGCTCAACGATTCGGGGGGCGCCAGGATTCAGGAGGGCGTGGTTTCGCTCGGCGGATACGCGGATATCTTCCTGCGCAACACGCTGGCGAGCGGGGTGGTGCCGCAAATCTCGGCCATTATGGGTCCCTGCGCGGGCGGAGCGGTCTATTCACCCGCGATTACTGATTTCACGTTCATGGTGGCGAACACCAGTTACATGTTTGTGACGGGGCCTGACGTTATCAAGACGGTGACCCACGAAGACGTCACGAAGGATGAACTGGGCGGCGCGATGACTCACAATTCCGTGAGCGGAGTGGGCCACTTCATCGCTCAGGACGATAGCGATTGCGTGCGCATGATCAGGGAGTTGATGAGCTTTCTGCCGCAGAACAATCGCGACGATGCGCCGCGGCGGGTTTGCGAAGATCCGATCGATCGCGCAGACGCTGAACTGGATACCCTGGTGCCGGCGGAATCGAATCAGCCTTACGACATTAAAGATGCGATTGACCGAATTGTGGACGATGGGTATTTCTTTGAAGTGCAGGAGCATTTCGCAAAGAATATCGTGATTGGGTTTGCGCGGCTGGACGGGCGCCCTGTGGGGATTGTGGCGAATCAGCCGGCGTATCTGGCGGGGTGTCTCGATATCGATTCTTCAGTGAAGGGCGCGCGGTTTGTGCGGTTTTGCGATGCATTTAACATTCCCATTGTGACGTTTGAAGATGTGCCCGGATTTCTGCCCGGCACCGCGCAGGAGTTTGGCGGGATTATCCGCCACGGGGCGAAGTTGCTGTACGCGTATGCGGAGGCCACTGTTCCGAAGATCACCGTGATTACACGGAAAGCTTATGGCGGGGCTTATTGCGTGATGGGATCTAAACATTTGCGGACCGATGTGAATCTGGCATGGCCCACGGCGGAGATAGCGGTAATGGGAGCCGAGGGCGCCGTGAATATCGTGTATCGGCGTGAGTTGAACGGGGCTGGGCCCGAAGTTCGCGCCGCGAAAATCGCGGAGTTTAAGGAGCGGTTTGCGAGTCCGTTTGTGGCGGCGGAACATGGGTATATCGACGATGTGATCGTGCCTCGGGAGACGCGGGTTCGATTGATTCGGTCTCTGCGGATGCTCGAGACCAAAGTAGATACGATGCCGCGGAAGAAGCACGGGAATATCCCGCTGTAAAGCATATAATCAAGCGGTGAGAAACGTGAATCGAAAAGGAATGCTGCTCGTCATCTCCGCCGCGGGTTTAGGCTGCGCGGTTCTCACCGGACAGCAGCAATCCGATAAACGACAGCCTGCAACCGGCATATTCACTTCCGCTCAGGCTGAAGCGGGCCGTTTGGCGTACGAGAACACTTGCGGGAAATGCCACACTTACACGTTGCTGGGACGCAAGGGCGAAGAGGGCGAATTGCCGCCTGCAAGCACACTATCCGCGCCTTACCAAAAGTTCATCGGCAACCCAAACCATGTTCCCCCTCTTGCCGGCAAGGTTTTTCTCAGCCGATGGGGCGACAAAACGGCGGCTGAACTTATCTCGCGTTTTCAGATAACAGTGAGTGACCCGTTCTTCCAGTTCGAAGGCATCAATGACGAAACCACGGTGAACATCACGGCTTACGTACTTCGGATGAACGGCGCAAATCCCGGGCCGCAGCCGTTAACCAGAGGGACCAGCGCCGTCGTTAATTCCGTAGTCCAATAGGCGTCAGTTTTCAGCCGGCGGCCGTTCCGCGCGATCGATCACGAGCACATCAACCAAGCCTTTCGTGGCCTCCAGTTTAAGACCCAACTGATCCTGAAAAGCGCGGAACATGCCCGGTCCAGTGGCTCCGCTGAATGCACCGGGCGCGTCGGAATTTGCATCGTAGTCGATGGCAAAATCCAAATTCCCCTGAATTCCCGTTTGATTCACAACAGGGCGGTCCATGAACTTCGAGAGCAGACTCACAAGCTCGTCCATTGTGCCATTTTTTGAGAACAGCTCAATCGTGTTGTCGCCGTTGGGCTGAGCTATCGGCCGAAATGCTACTCGGGATTCTTCTGTTTGGTCCGGTTTGCGAAGCTTTGGCTTTTTGTTGCCCTTGGTCAATATGTATACCGGAACCTGCCTCTTCTCGAGGTGGGCCTTGATCCGAAACCGGTCTTCGAGCAACGCGCGCAGCATCGCCTGAAGCTGGGGCGCATTGCCGTTTTGAAATTGAGCCAGAGTGTAATCGGGCGAACCGTTCGGAGCCTTCGCGCGTATATGGAAACCGTCCTTTCCCAACCAATCCGGGCCGCCGGAGAGGAGCGCGCAATGTCCTGCGAGCGCGCGGCATGAATTGAGGCCAAACGCCTTTACGATCAGCCCATACAAATTGATATTGTTCGCGGTGAAGCTTCCGTGCTCAACCCTGAATTCCGGAGTCGCGCCGCCTCGGCCCTCGGTTTTGAGACCGGCGGAATCCGCGGAACGGGCAGAGCTTCTGCGAACCGAAGCAACTGCAAAAGCGATTTTTGGCGCATCAGCGGCTGCCTTTGATTGCTGCGTCTGAGCAGCGGCATGAGGCCCGAAAACGGCGAGGGCGAGACCAACCCGAATTGGCGTAGGCCTAATATGCGCATGTTTCACGGATATCAGTTTCCCCGCGGGTTGGCAACGGAATCGAACAGTTCCCGGCGCGCACCTGCATCCTGTAGCGCGTCCAGGGCATCATCACGCGTATGGAATATCGCAGGCTCGGCAATACTGGCCTCAAGGTCCCGGTTCTTTGCTTTGGCACAGGGACGTTCGGCGGGGGTGGAGAATTTTTCCAGGCGTGGGGGACCACCGAGGTCGATGAAGCCAGGTGGCTTCTGGACATTTGTATCGATGCCGGCGTGAATTTCTTCGATACGGCGGACATTTATTCGCACGGATTGTCGGAGGAAATTCTGGGCAAAGCCGTGGGCAAGCGGCGGCACGACGTGATTATTTCATCCAAAGCCACCTTTCCGATGGGTGAGGGACCGAACGACGCCGGGTCGTCCCGACATCATTTAATTGCGGCTTGCGAGGCGAGCCTGCGGCGCCTGGGGACGGACTACATCGACGTTTACCACCTTCACGGATTCGATGCGCAGACACCTGTCGAAGAGACGCTTCACACATTGAATACGCTTGTTGAGAGCGGCAAGGTTCGTTACATCGCGTGCTCGAATTTTTCGGGATGGCATTTGATGAAGTCGCTCGGAGTTTCAGAAAAATATGGATGGGCGAAGTATGGGTCGCAGCAGGTTTATTATTCGCTGATCGGGCGCGATTACGAATGGGAGTTGATGCCGCTCGCCTTGGATCAGGGCGTGGGGGCCACGATTTGGAGCCCGTTGGGATGGGGCAGGCTGACGGGGAAATTACGGCGCGGTCAGCCGCTGCCGGAAGTGAGCCGATTGCATAAGACCGCGGATAAGGGGCCGCGGGTTGCGGACGAGTATCTGTACGCTGTGGTGGACGCGCTGGATGAGATTGCGGCGGAGACGGGGAAATCCATACCGCAGATTGCGCTGAACTGGTTGTTACAGCGGCCATCGGTTTCGAGCGTGATTATCGGCGCGCGTAATGAGGAGCAGCTGCGCCAGAACCTGGCTGCCGCCGGATGGAATCTTACAGCGGATCAGATGGCGCGGCTGGACAAGGTGAGTGAGGCGCCCGCGCCCTATCCGTATTGGCATCAGAGACAGTTTGACCGGAATCCGCCTCCCGTGACAATTTATAGATAACCGGGGGCCAGCAGCCGGTGGCGGAAGTGGCGTGAGTCGCCGACCAGAGACAACGACTACGACCGACCTTATCCTGGATAAGCCCGGCATTGGACTGCGCCCCTGGTCAGCGCCCATGGGGTCAGATGCGAGGCGTGGCGAGGCATTCGATGCGGGTCATCTGACCAGTGGCGAAAACCATTTCACAACTTAACCTGGATAGTTGTGCATCCGCCCATTGCCCTGGGTCGGGAGCCACAACGAAGCAGGTGGCCCCATGCCGCCCCAACCCGCGGGGCGACCCTGCCAGATCCAATGCGAGCCGCCACAGCGAGGATTCGCGCGCCTCGCGGCACTTCTGCCACGGCTGCTAGGTGTTCCAGGCGCCAAGAATCTTGCGGAGCATAACGATCTCGCCGATGTGATAGGCGTTGTGGTCAGCCAGGAGCAGGGCTTCGCGGAGAACCGTTTGGCCTTCCCCGTGGGGTATCTTCTTAAACAAGTTGATCGATTCGTCTTTAACGAGGTCTTTCATTTCGAGCAGGTCTTCGCGGAAAGCCCCGATGCTGAGTTCCCAGGCTGCATCGTCCGGCGGAACGGGAGACGGAGGCCAATAGCCGGAAGGGAAATCGGGCGAAACGTGGGATTCATTTTGGGTGAATTCCACGATGTCCCACTGCGCGATTCGCAGATGCTCAAGCAGTTCCCAGGCCGAGTGGACCGAGTCTTTGGCTTTGACGCCGCGAAGTTCGGGCGGAAAGCCTTTAATGGCAGCGTCAAAATCGACGTGGGCTCCGCCGCCGCTTAGCAGTTGTAGCAGGTGTTCACGAAGAAGCTTGTCCGTTTTCATTCCTGCTTCCATCCTCGCAAAAACGCTGGCGGCCAGCGTCTGTTCGCCGCGGAACAAACGCACGGAAGCGAGCGGTCAGCAACAGATCGAGCCATGTGGGGATCATCACGCGCGCGCGCCGCGGCGTGGCCGGCGGGAAATCCAAAGAAACGGGCAGAAAGATCAGCCGCAAGCCGCGAACCACAAACGATGTGAGCGCCGAACTCTCGCTGTCACCTGGCATTATCGCCCGCGTCAGCAGGAGCCTTGTCGTTAGGAGTCTTCAGGTCGCCTTTCTGCTCGTGTATCCGAATGGACTCCTCTACGGTTTCGCGTTCACCTTCGGCCAGGTCCGTTTGTTTGCCTGCGCCCGGCTCTTCAGCCAGGATGTTTTTGTTGTTGTTCTGCGGCATACGGGAACACCCGCTGCACCTTGGTTGCCACTCGGTCGTGGTAAGAAGGTGGCGGAAAGCCCGCTAAAAGTCGTATCCTCACACCTGAAGCAATGCGGAAAGCACTTTATTTCCTGGGAATCTTAAACGACTCCGATATCGATTGGCTGGTAGCGGCCGGGAACCGGCGTGAGATTGACGCAGGCAAGACGCTGATCGAGGAAGGCCGCGCCATCGATTCCCTGTATTTGGTAATCGATGGAGCATTTTCGGTGAGGACGGCCGCAACCGGCGGGCGTGAAGTGGCGCGCTTGAATTCGGGCGAGGTGATGGGCGAGATGTCGTTTGTGGATCAGGCGCTCCCATCGGCCACGGTAACCGCGCTCGAATCGTCTTTTGTTCTTGACGTCCCCCGGCGCAGGCTCAATGCCAGGCTGGCGGAGGAAGCGGGATTTGCGGGGCGCTTCTACCGGGCATTGTCGATGTTTCTGGCGGCCCGTCTGCGCACCACGAACGCCGCGCTGGCGGGCAACACAGCGGGCGATCAGGGTGAGATGGATTTCGATTCTCTGGATAACGTGTCGATGGCGGGAGCCCGGTTCGACTGGATACAGCGCAGGCTGAGATCGGCGTAGTCGGGAGCAGAGTCGAGCGGCATGGCTGAACCGAACCGAAAAATATTCCGCGAAGAGGCGCTCAGGCGATTCTCTTCCCCTGACAATCTGGAGCAGTTGATGCCGGTTGCGGGTGCGAAAGACTGGCTTCTAATCGTGGTTGCCGGAGTGTTAGTGGCCCTGTTCGGCGTCTGGTGCGTAACAGGGCGGGTACCCACCATCGCAAGCGGGCGCGGGGTGATTCTGCGACCGCGGCGAGTGGCGCAGGCGCAGGCGAGCGCCGCGGGCCGGTTGATTTCACTTCGTGTGAGCGCGGGGGACCACGTACAAGAAGGCGACCTGATCGCGACGATCGATCAGGCGGACATCGTGAAGCGCATCGACGAGAATCGACGATCCCTCGAAGGCCTTGAGGAGCAGGACCGGCGCAAGAGTGCGGCCGAGAGCAGCCAGTTGGCGCTTCAGACCCAGCAGGACGCGCTGGAGCGGGCGGGGCTGGAATCGCAGCGGAGCACGCTGCGAAAAAGTCTCGAGAACGCCGCGGCACTCAAGCCGATCCTCGAAGCGCATGCGGAGTCGAACAGAAAACTGGTGAGCGAAAAGCTGATCGGATTCGCGGCGAAGGAAGTGGCCGATTCGGAATCGGCGGCGCGGGATAACGATGCCAGGATCTTCGATTTTTCGGGCAAGCTGGGGCAGATCGACGGACAGGTGAAGCAGATCGAAACGCGCGCGGCTGCGCTCGGTAAGCAGATATTGGCCGATTCCACGGCAAGGCGAAACGAAATCGATCAGCTAAAGGAAAGGGTTGAGCTGGACAGCTTTCAGATCGTACGCGACGGCGACATCAAGAGCCAATACACAGGGCGTGTGGCTGAGGTCATAGTGGCCACCGGCCAGGTTGTTTCGGCGGGCGCGAAGCTGGTCACCCTTGAGATGGATGAATCCGCCGCTACGGCCAGCGATGCCGGCCTGATCAGCATCTCTTATTACCCGGTGCGCGATGGCAAAAAGATTCAGCCCGGGATGCGGATTCAGGTGACACCGGACACAGTGGAACGCGAACGCTTCGGCGGGATGGAAGGCGTGGTCACCTCAGTTTCGCCAATCCCTGTTAGCAAAGATGGCGCGCTCGGAACCATCGGCAACCTCGAAGTGGTGCAGAGCCTGATGCCGGAAGGCGCGTATATCGAAGTGCGCGCGCGGCTGGAACGCGACCCTTCGACCGCGAGCGGCTATAAATGGTCCTCATCGAAAGGGCCGGATATTCGTATTACGTCGGGGCTGACGCATTCCACCCGGGTAACCGTTGAAGGGCGCGCGCCGATCACATACTTGCTGCCGATTTTGCGGGAGACGACAGGGGTTTATTGAGGTGAGGCAGGCAGACCCGCTTCGTTCCGCGCGCGTACGCACCCCCATGATCCTGCAAATGGAAGCTGTGGAATGCGGGGCTGCTTC
>Ga0105240_10000511_pt1 | contig 71505 bp, 52 predicted proteins | sample KBSC54metaG_FD_80426 | JGI IMG/M metagenome (GOLD analysis project Ga0105240, IMG submission 80426) | Corn rhizosphere microbial communities from Kellogg Biological Station, Michigan, USA - KBS C5-4 metaG | ecosystem: Host-associated > Plants > Roots > Rhizosphere > Soil | place: Michigan, USA...
AATGGCTACTGGGGAACCCAATCGACCTCCCAACTTAACCAATACATCCTGGACACGCAGCAGCTGGGGGCAGTAGCAATTGGCACCGATATTACTCCGGACCTCTCCGCCGGGAACAAGCAGGGCACGGCCAAGATTTTGGACGACCGGGTGAATGAGGATACGGTCAACTACGACATATCCGGCGTTACGGCAGCTTCGTTGACAAAATTGAATGATTACCTCGCCAACACAGCACACAACGGTCGCCGCCTGATGCCGGTGCCCATGGTCTACCCCAACTCCACCGGCAGTCAGGTGGTGGGTTACGGGCTGTTCCTGCTGGAGAGTTCTACAGCCAGCGCGGGCGGCACTAGCACCTACTACGCGGCCGGAAACGGAAACGAACCCTACTGTGCGATTTACGCCGGGCCGTGGAATATGAGTTCCACGAATGGCGGGGTTAGCAGCACGGGCGGGGCCACCCGAGTGAGGTTGGTGCAGTGAGCCGCCCGGTTTCAAGACTGCGAAGATTCGGCAGCCGGGCCGGAAGCGCGATGGTCGAGTTCGCTTTAGGCTCAACCATCCTGGTGACTGTATTCACTGGGACGTTCCAGTACGGATTCATCTTCTATCAGTACAACGTGTTGGAAAACGCGGTAAACAACGGCGCACACTTCGGAGCTCTGCAGATCTACGACACGAATTCAACGGCTCCTTCTGGCACCTTCAGCACGGCGGTGAAGAATATGGTGGTCTATGGCGATCCGACGGGAACGAATACCACCCCGGTGGTGAAAGGATTGACCACCGGTAAGGTGAGCCTCACGATTGGTGGTATCGGGAGCGGCAATACGTTTACACCCACCACGGTGACCGTGGCGATCAACGGCTATACCATCAATGGCGTGACGGGAACTTACACGCTGACAGGGAAGCCCGCTGTAACCTATCCATTCCAGGGCTTGTATTGCCCGGATAGCGGCGTGTGTTAGGAAGAGAACAAAGTCATGTCACCAGTTTCTCGTAGACGCCAAGCCCGTCGGGGCAGCACGATGTTAGAGTTGTCGTTCATCTTTCTGGTTTTTTTCAGCTTGTTGATGGGCGCGTTTGACTTCGGCCAGTTTTTGTTCCTTCACCAGGCGCTGGTGGAGCGCGCGCGTTACGCCGCGCGCTGGGGAATGGCTACTTACCCGCAACCAACCAACGCTGAGATTCAGAACATGGTGATCTATGGTCAATCGACGGCCGGCACCAACGGCTATTTTGGTTTGTCCAACTCGACGGTTACGGTAACGCAATCCAATGCCAATACCTATAACTGGTGCATTTCCGTGCTGATTTCGAACTACCGCTACAATATGTTCTCGCCGTACCTGGCAGGGAGCTATACCAGTCCCAACATTAACGTCACGATTCCCCTGGGGCGGTACGATTGAAGTTCGGCAAGGTGTTCGAATCAAAAAACTAAAAGGGGACCGCGTTTCCGCTGCCCCCTTAGTTTTGGTAATACCACCCGCAGAAGTCCGAGACCGATCCGAGTTCAGTTGCCGTTGCCGGTAGTGACCGTTTGGGATGTCCCGTAGGGATAGCCAGTGAGGGTTAAGGTATAACTTCCACTGGGATAGAGAGTCTCGGTAAAATCCACACCCTTGCTAGCGTCGTAGTCGAAGTCGTCGTAGATCGCTCCGTCGCTGTTTCTAGCGACGTTGATGTGGATCGTACTCCCGTAGCTGACGCCCGTGAAATGAACATGCCCTGGGTAGCAATTGCCCCCGTCGAGCGTTCCATCCACGCACGTCCAGTTGAGTCCCCCCGACCCAACTAGGGTCAGAGGAGCTAAAGCGAGTGCCGCGAAGGTCAATAGTTTCTTCATAGCAAGGATAGAATAACGCCAAACTTATAGATTCAAACGGTTCTAAGGGATAACACGATACCCTGTAAGGGATTCGTTGGAGCCCATCAGTCAGGTGCCTGGGTTATTCTTCAGCCAGCAAGATCGGGGAAGTAACCGGACGCCTTCCGCGTCCAGGCTGTTGCAGTTGCTCGAGTTCGGCCATTTGGGCGGACGCTCCCGGCGCTACGCCGTTGTTGGGGTACATGAGCCGCAGCAAGCTGAGTTGAAATTGCAGTTCAGAACGCCACGCAGGAGTAAGCAGGAAGTTCGCATCCATGTTTACTTGTATCGGCCAGACCGGCGCCCGTCGTTAGAGCGAATCTAAAGATGGCTGGGACAGACAACCCTTTCGCCGACTGCCAAGACCGACCAACGCGTAGCAGAAAGAGTGTCTGTCCAGGTTTTTAGAACTATTAGGGCTCAAGGACCCGGAGGGGGTGGGGTGTTGAGGGGCCAGGGGGGTTAGAAAGTGGGGAAATGCGGGGAACTGACAGGGGAAATTCCGGAGTGCCTTGAGCCTTCATGGTTCTCATACGGCTCTCCGGAATGCAATCCACTCGCCAATTGCTAACTTGCTGAAAAAACGTCGGCTCGAATACTGGTCTGCCGAATCTCTGAAACGATTACCGAGTGGGGGCTGCCGCAGGCGGCGTGTTGGGCGCTCTTGCAACGTGCCCCGCCTTGGCTTCGTCCAATTCCACATTATTGTTTGCCAGCGTAGCGCCCGTGGCTACATCCAACTGCACGCGGGCTCCCGCGTAGGCCGCCTGTGCGGTGACTTCGGCCGCGGCGGCGGTGGTGAGGTCGCGCTGGTCCTGAATCACCTGATAGACCGTGGTTGCCCCCAGAGCAAGTTTCTTCTGGTCGGCGTCGAGTGTTTGCTCCTGCAGAACCCGTCCTTTTACCGCGGCCTGATATTGGGCGCGAGCCTGATTCAACGCGATGGTAGCGTTCTGCACATCCAGCCGGATCTGGTTAATCTGCCGCTGCACCAGCAACTGGTTCTGCCGCAGGCTGAGCGATGCCGTGGCCACGTTAGCCTGAGCGGCTCGGTTTCGCAAGGGAATATTCAGGCTTAAGCCGATGGAGTAGGTCGGGAAACTCCGTCCAAACAACTGCGCCAGGATGCTGCCGTAGCCTCCTACGAAGAATGGATCCGCGATGGGGGGAGTTTGGATCAATCCAGTTTGCGTGCTCACTGGCCCTATGAACGTGTTTTGCGTTCCGACCAGAGCATTGCTACGCAAATCGCCTATGACGCTGAGTGTCGGCAGGAGAGCGTTACGGGTTCCCGTGAGAGCGATCTGTGCGTTATCGATCTGGAGTCTGCTCTGGGCCAGGTCCGGACGATTGTCCAAGGCCTTAGACACCAGATCCTGAATAGGTTGAACCGGCTCTACTTCGGGAATGCGAATCGGGTCGGTGGGCACGACGTGCGCCTCCAGAATCGCCTGGTCGGCGAGGCCGTTCCGGCTGAGCGCGCCTTTCAGTACAGATTCCAGCTGTAATACCGAGGATTGCGCGGCGACCAGCGCCTGCTGCGCAGTGGCCAACTGTGCTTCCGCGCGCACGACTTCAATCGGAGCCAAGGTTCCGATTTCCACTTGCTTCTTGTTATCGTCATACAGCTTCTGTGCGACCGCCACGGCTTGATTATTGACGTTGACCGTGGAAATCGCTGCCACCAGGTTCCAGTACAACTGCACTACATTGGCAACCGTATTGATCACCTGCTGGCGGAATACGTAGTCAGCAGCGCGCAGGTTGTTTTTGGCGATGCGGATGGTACGGTTGTTCAGAGCCAGGCCGAATCCTTGCAGCAGCGGTTGTGTAACCGTCAGATCCAGGCTGGAAGTGGTAAAAGGATTGACGGTCGAGCGGAATGAATTTTGATCCTGGACGATGTTGTTATAGCCCAAGGCCACTGACCCGCCGGTGGCGAACGCCTGCGTGACACCAAAGTTCGCGGTCTTATTAGAAGTGACCAGCGCGGACGTACCGCTGATCACGGTATTGGACTGCGGAGCTGTCGAATGGCCGAAGTTGAGCGTGCCATTGAGAAACGGATCGAAACTCAGGCCGGGGGCCAGAGAGCTGGCCGCTCCGGCGGCTCCGATTCCGGTACTGGAACTTCCCAGCAGGCCAAGGTTAGCGCCCGCGGGTACGCCGGGTAAGACGTTGGTGGGAATGCCTTGGATCGACGCACCGGAGCGGGCGCGCAGTAAATCCGCGTCGGCAATGGAAAACTCATAGCGCTCGATCTCGATGTCCAAATTGTTCTCTAGGGCCAGCGCGATAGCATCGGACAGCGATAGGTATAAGTTGCCTGCCCGCAGCAGCGCGTCGATGCGGCTGGAATTCGAGACATTTACCGGCGCGAGGGTGCGCGACTGGTATGGCAGGGTGATTCCGGAGTACCAGTGCGAGTGTTCGCTGTCGATCTGCGGTGCGCGGGAATCGAGCCCGGACGGCGTTTGGGAAAAGATAGGAGGCGCCGCTACCAGCAGGACGCACAATACGGCTATACAGGATTGCAACTGTTTCATGACTTGTTCCTTAAATGACGATACCTATCGCCAATTTGTTTCCGCATTCGCCATTTGGCGCCCCAGGGCCGCCGGGAGGGCTGCGCGGATAACGGTCTAACCATCCAGTTTCTCATGCCTTGCGAGATCCCGCACGAATATGAAACGGCCGCCCGCACAGGCCCTGGGAGCGGCTTGCTATATTTGGATTCGTGTCTGACGCCGTTATGCAGGTTTTCCGCGAGACCGGGGCTTATCTCAAGGGCCATTTCCGGCTCACCAGCGGTCTCCACTCAAACGAGTATTTACAGTGTGCTTTGGTGCTGCAGCATCCCGCCATCGCCGAGCGTTTCGGCCGCGAGCTGGCGGCGCTGCTTCCTGCCTGCGATGTGGTGGTCTCTCCCGCCATCGGCGGCCTGCCCATCGGGCACGAGGTTGCGAGAGCCAAGGGGGCTCGCTTCATCTTTACCGAGCGCGATGCCTCCGGCAAGATGATTCTCAGGCGCGGCTTTTCCCTGCGTCCGGAGGAGGTGGCGCTGGTGATTGAGGATGTGGTCACCACCGGCGGCACCACTCGCGAAGTGATTGACGTGGCGACAGCGGCGGGAGCGCGCGTTCTGGGAGCCGGGTCGATCATCGACCGTAGCGGCGGGCGCGTGGACCTGGGAGTGCCACGCGTGGCGCTGGCTACGCTCGATGTCGTCTCTTACCCTCCCGACTTTTGCCCAATGTGCCAACAGGAAATCCCGGTCGAGAAGCCCGGATCGCGCAACTCTGCGTGAGGCTGCATGCGCCGCATCCGCATGACCGTCAGCTATGACGGGACGGAGTACCACGGCTGGCAGGTGCAGCCCGGTTTGCCCACCGTCCAGAGCATTCTCGAAGGGGTGCTTGCCGAGATCGAGGGCGCGCCGGTTAGAGTGGCTGGCTCGGGACGAACCGACGCGGGAGTGCATGCGCTCGCGCAGGTGGCGGCGTTTACTCTCGTCAATCCCATTCCCGTAGACAATTTGCGCAAGGCGATTAATCGTCTCCTGCCGCTGGATATTCGCGTGCTCGAAGTGGCCGAAGCCGCCGCGGATTTTCACCCGCGCTATCAGGCCCATGCTAAGACTTACGAATACCGTATGTATCGCGGCGAGATCTGCTCGCCTTTCGAATACCGCTACGTGTATCACTACCCCTACCCGCTCGACGAAGCCAGCATTTTTGAGATGGCCGCTCTGATTGAGGGCGAGCACGATTTTTCCGCTTTCGCGGCTTCAGATGATAAAGACGAATTAGGTCATTCCAAGGTCCGGCGGGTGTTTCATTCACGGGCCAGCCGGTCGGGCGATCTGCTGATTTACAACGTGCGAGGCAGCGGTTTCCTGAAGCACATGGTGCGCAATATGGTCGGCGTGCTGCTCGAAGCAGGGAAGGGAAATCTAAGGCGGGCCGATATTGAGAGGCGTCTCGATCCGGCCTGCACAATCCCTCCCGGACCCTCGGTTCCTGCGCGCGGCTTGTTTCTGGTCAGCGTGGAATACTAATCTCGCTCACGGAAACATCGGTGGACTTGCGAGTGCGCCGTTCGACCATTTCAACCAGGCCATCCGCCAGTTTTTTGCCGACGTTGATGCGATACGGAATCCCGATGAGATCGGCGTCCTTGAATTTCACTCCGGGCCGGGCGTCGCGGTCGTCGAGCACCGCGTCGAGGCCTTCGCTCAGGAGCCTCTGATAAATTTCGCGAGCCGCGTCAAGACGTTCCGGATGCACCGAAGTCACCACCACCGTGAACGGAGCAATTGCGGCGGGAAGCACGATGCCGTCGGCATCGCGATTCTGCTCGACGGCCGCGCTCAAAATACGCTCCGCCGTATCCACCAGCATTACTTTTGAAAAGCGTAAGGGGCCGCCGTCAGTGATCGAGGAGTCTCCGTCCGCCACCTGCCGCAAATCGGCGAACTCTGCTGCAAAATCCCGGCCTGGGGTCACGTTCCGCAGGTGGTAATCAGTCCGGTTGGCGCCAGCGATCAGGTTACGTCGCCCACGAAGCGCCTCATCAGCGATGATCTGGATGCCGCTCACGCCTACCGGGCCGAGTGAGCCAGGATCGGCGCCCAGCCAGTTTCGAATTTCTTCCGCCTCGGCCGGCCGTGCGGCGGGCAGCTTCGCGGGGCTCAGCTGATGATCACCACGCAAAAGTACCAGCAGCGGATGGCCCTCGCGCACCATCACCAGACTCTTCATTTGCGATGTCGCGGGCAGTCCGGTGAACTGCACGATTTGTGCGATGGTTTTGACGCCGGGTGTGGAGAACTCTTGAGGATCGAGATCACCTTCCGGATCGGGAACGCCCGGCGGCTGCGCGACGCTGACGGCCTTCGCCGCCAGAGCCGCATAGCCGGTCCCTTGAACTAGCACGTCGCCGCCAGATTCCGATGCCGCCACGAAGTCATCTCCCGCGCGGATGCAGGACACGCCGCAGCGCTCGAGCGCACGGCCCAGATCGCTTGCTTCACGCAGGATTGCTGCGATCTTTGCGAGCGCGCGCTGTCCTAAAAACAGATATTCCTGGCCGCGCGGCTGCACACTCATATACGCAGCGCGCACCAGCAGCGGGTGCTTCTCTTCGCGTAGGGTCGCAATCTCAAGTTCGCTCCACAGCATATTTACTGTGATAGCATCCCAAGCATGACCAAGGCATTCGCGACCGCGCTGCTTCTGGCAGCGTCCTTACCGGGACAAACGGCCACCCTCGACGGCTTCTTCCGCGATTTCACGGCTCAATGGGTTCGCGGCAACCCCAACCTCGCCACCTCATCGCGCTATTTTACCGGCGCGGAACAGGATCTTCTCGAACGCCAGCTCACTCCACAGACGATGGCGTACCGCCGGGCACGCATTCAACTCGCAAAGCAGGGTCTGGCACAGCTTCAGAGCTTTGACCGCAGCAAGTTTACAGAAACCCAGCGAATTTCCGCGGACCTGATGCAATGGCAGCTGGACACCGTGGTTCGCGAGGAGCCGTACCTCGATTACACCTTCCCGCTCGAACAGATGAACGGCGCCAACGTCAATCTCATCGAGACTCTGACGGTCCGTCACCCTCTGGCAAATGAAAAAGACGCCGGGAACTATATCGCGGCGCTTCGCCAGGTAAGTACGCGCATGGAGGAAGCTACCGCCGAGTCCCGCGCTCTTGCGGCGAAGAACACGATTCCGCCGAGATTTATTCTCAATGCCACCATCAAGCAGATGCAGGGATTCATCGATCCCTCTCCCAGCCAGAATCCGTTCGTAGCGATTTTCGCGCAGAAGATGGAGGCCGCCAAGATTCCCGAGTCCCGCCGGGAAGCCCTGCGCGGCGAAGCCGAGAAGATCGTGAGCCGGGAGATCTACCCAGCCTGGAAGAACGCGATTGCCACGCTTGAATCCCAACTGCCGCGTTCCAACGATGACGCGGGACTGTGGCGCCTCAAAGGTGGCGCGGATGCCTACGCTTATTTTCTGCGCCGCTACACCACCACTAACCTAACGCCCGAACAGATCCATCAAATTGGCTTGGACGAAGTAGCTCGCATCGAAAAAGAAATGGACACGATCTTCCGCCGACTGGGGCGCACGGAAGGGTCAGTCAACGAGCGCTCCGAAAAACTCAAGCAGGACTTGGGTTATCCGAGAACCGAAGCAGGCCGCATGGCGCTCATGGCTGACGCCGATAGCATCCTGCGCGACGCCGAAAAACGCTCCGCCGCGTTGTTTGACAAGACGCCGAAGAGTCGCGTGGTGGTCCAACCGTTCCCACGCTTTCGCGAGGCCAACGCCGCCGCCAATTACAATAGCCCGGCGCCGGACGGATCGCGCCCCGGCGTAATCCAGATCCCGCTGCGCCCCGAAATGATGACCCGGTTTGCCCTGCGCAGCCTGGTGTATCACGAAGGCGTGCCGGGCCATCATTTCCAGATTGCACTGCAAGTGGAGAATAAGGACCTGCCGCGCTTCCGCCAGATTGGCGCGTTCGGTAATATCTCAGCACTGGTCGAAGGCTGGGGCCTCTATGCGGAGCGGCTTGCTGCTGAATCCGGCTGGTACGATGGCGACCCCGAAGGCCAACTGGGACAGCTCTACGACGCATTGTGGCGCGCGCGCCGCCTGGTGGTCGATACTGGCCTGCACGCCAAGCACTGGACCCGGCAGCAAGCAATCGACTACGGCATCGAAGCCAGCGAAGTGGAGCGCTACGTGGTGTTCCCCGGGCAAGCCTGCTCCTACATGATCGGCCAGTTAAAGATTATCGAACTGCGCGAGAAGGCGCGCAAAGCCCTGGGCGATAAATTCTCATTGCGCGAATATCATGACGTTGTGCTCGACACGGGCACCGTCCCGCTGGAGATTCTAGAACGCCAGGTGGATGCTTATATTGCCTCGGCCCGGAATCGTAAACCGTAACCGGCGGGACGCACGTCGCGCACGATGGTCTGCCACGGCGCATATCCACGCGCAGCCGAGTAGGCGTCGTCCTCAAACTGGATGGCCACGTCGATAGGGGCGCCGGGCGAGAACTCCGCGGCGCGTTCCGCAAAATTCCAAGCCTTGGCGCGCAGCGTGCACCCCTGTGATTTCAGGCGCAGGAATACGTGCTTGTCGTTTTTGATCTCCACCGGCGCGGCCACTTCCACTCCGCGCGCTATTAACGTGGGTGGCGCATTTCCGAATCCGAAAGGAGCCAGATTCAGCAGCTCCGCTATGGTTTGGTCCGTGATCTCGTCGAAGCCGATCTCCGCGTCGATCTCGATTTCAGCTTCGAAATCCGCCACCGTGAGCCGGGCGCTCGCGTAAGCGCAGAATTTTGTGCGGAACTCGTCTACTTGTGAAGCCAGGAGAGTCACGCCCGCGGCTTGCCGATGCCCGCCGAACTTCGTGAACAAATCCGGCATAGCTTCGAGCGCGTCCAATAAGTGAAACGCGCGGATGCTGCGCCCGGATCCGTACGCCACGCCATCGTCGAGGCCCAGTACGAACGCGGGGCGGTGATAGCGTTCCACCACACGGCTCGCGACAATCCCCACCACTCCGCGATGCCAACCCTCGCCTGCGAATACCAGTGCGGCGTCGCGATCGGTCACCGGTTCTGCCAGGCACTGCTCCAGAATGGCCTGGCGGATCCCGTCTTCGGTTTCGCGGCGGTCTGTATTCAGCTCATCCAACTGGGCGGCAATCGCACGCGCCCGCACGGGGTCGTTGGTCGTGAACAAATCTATGATGTCGCTCGCACTGGCCATGCGTCCCGCCGCGTTGATGCGCGGTGCGATTTGAAACGCTACCTGTCGGGCGCTGGGCACGGTGCCCGCTTCCACACCCGCCACGTCCAGCAACGCGCGCAACCCGGGATTCGCCACCCGGTCGAGCCCAGACAACCCGCGCTTTACGATCACGCGGTTCTCTCCCGTCAATGGCACCACGTCGGCCACGGTTGCAATCGCCACTAGCTTAAGCAGTGAATCGACCAAACGCTCGCGCCGCGACTGTTCCCATCCGAGCGAGATCATCAAAGCCTCGGCTAATTTCAACGCTACGCCTGCGCCACACAGGTTCTTCTCCGGATACGTGCAATCCCGCCGGTTGGGATTCAGCACTGCCAATGCCGGCGGCAGCTCGGCCTCCGGCAGATGATGATCCGTCACGATGACATCGATTCCCAGTCCCGCTGCGTGCCGCACCACCTGGTTCGCGCGAATGCCGGTATCCACGCTGACAATCAGTTTTACTCCCAGGGCCGCTGCGTCTTCCACCGCCTCGCTCTTCATGCCGTAGCCGTCACGAATCCGATGCGGCACGAAGCAGGTTGAGACTCCACCCGCCAAGTCGAGGACCTTCTTCAGTACTACCAGCGCGCTGGTGCCATCGACATCGTAATCGCCATAAAGCAGGATTGGTTCTTTATGTTCGATGGCCCGCACCAGCCGAGCAGCGGCTATGCGCATATCGGCTAGTAAGAAGGGATCGTGCAGATCCGCCGCGGTGGGCGTAAGGAACCGACGTGCTGCCAGGGGATCCGCCAAGCCACGGGCGCACAGCACGCGCGCCGCAGGTGCGGAAAGGTGGAGAGCCCCGGCCAGCGCGGCCACGTTCTTGGATTCCACTTCGGTTACGATCCACTTCATCTATGTGCTTTATTGTTACATTCGTGGGTGTAACCTCAGGGACGCTTCCGGACATCCAATCAGTGTATATGCGGGCGCTTGCAGTCATCGCTGCGACTCTGTTCTTGGTTTCGGGAGCTCGCGCGCAGACCGGCACGGTCAAATCGGAAGGTCAACCTGTGCCCGGCGCCACCGTCCGCGCGACCCAGGGCGACCGCATCCTCAGCACGCTGACCGACGCCCAGGGCGAATTCAAACTCGCCAACCTGACGCCGGGAACCTGGACCATCGACGTTGCCATGTTCGGTTTCGCGCCGCAGCGGCGTGAGGTGCAGATCGCAACCAGCCCGACCAAGATTGATTTCACGCTGCAGATCGGCACATTTGCCGCGAATGCCGGGAGGGGCGGTTTTAGCGGAGGCGGTTTCGATAGAGGCGGACGCGGTGGCTTCGCCGGTACAGGTGGACGAGGCGGAGGCCGCGGCGGCGTGCCCGGTGGTTTTAATCGCGGCGCGAACGCGGCAGGCAATCAGAATCCTCCCGCCGCGGAGCCCGACGCGGAACTGCCGTCCGCGGCGGTGCAGGCGGATGCAGCGCAAGGTGCGCTTCCGGAGAGTGGCGCCACATCCACTGACGTGGCGGCTCTTCAGCAGGCTAATGCGGGCGGCGCCAACGAGTCGTTTTTAGTCACCGGCAGTCTCAGCACTGGATTACAAACTCAAGCCTCGGACTTCGCGCCCAATCAGGGTCCTAACGGATTCGGAAGCGGCGTGGCTTCCGCGGCAGTCGGCGGCGCGGCGGTTCCCGGACAAGACGGCGCGGCCGGCGCTGGACTTCCCGGCGGCCGCGGTTTTGGAGGCGGTGGTTTTGGAGGTGGAGGATTTGGAGGTGGTGGATTTGGAGGAGGCGGAGGCCGTGGTGGCGGCGGTGGTTTTGCCGGCGGACGGGGAGGCGGGCGCGGTCCGCGTGCACCTGGCGGACGCGGTGGCTTCATCGGCAATCGCCGCAATGCCGGACAGAATCAGATTCGCGGCTCGATCTTCTACACGACAAATAACTCGGCGATGAATGCCTCGCCTTTCTCGTTGAACGGCCAGACCAACACCAAGGCTCCCTATGCGCAGAACCGCTTCGGCTTCAATCTCGGCGGGCCTCTTGAAATCCCCAAGCTGTTTCGCTCGGAGAACACCTTCTTCGCTATCAACTACAACGGTAATTTGTCGCGTAACGGCATGAACCTGACGGGCACGGTTCCCACACTTGCGGAACGCGCCGGGGATTTCTCGGGGATTTCGACGGTGATTTACAATCCCGCTACCGGCCTTCCGTTCGCGGGCAATCGTATTCCGCAGATCAACCCCATCGCCGCCGGACTGCTCACTTATATTCCGGTGCCCAACCAGCCGGGAAGCGTCAATAACTTCCGGCTGATTGAAGCCGTTCCCAACAACAGTCAGAACTTGAATGCGCGCGTCAACCAGACGCTTTCGCGCCGCGATCAGCTCAGTTTCGGCGTGAACTGGCAGGGGCGCGACTCACATACGCTCCAGAACTTCGGCTTTATCGATCCGGCCAGCGGAAATGGTATCAACGCGAATGCCAACTACCGGCACAATTTCGGAACCGGCATGTTCCAGAATTTCACGGCGACTTTCAATCGCAATACCAACCTGACAACGCCATTTTTTGCCAATGGCGCCGATGTGGCCGCGGCTCTGGGCATCGCGGGAGCTTCGTCGAACCCGATTAATTTCGGTCCGCCGACCCTCACCTTTACCAACTTCGGCTCGCTCACCGATGGCAGCCCTTCGCAAAGCGTCTTCTATAACTTCGGCTTCACCGAGGCGCTCTCCATCCGGCGCGGGAAGCATAACTGGACTTTCGGCGGCGGCTACACGCGCTACTTCCGCAACACGTTTACCGATTCAAACGGCCGCGGCACCTTCAACTTTACGGGGCTGGCTACCAGCCAGTTGAATGCGAACGGTCAACCGGTTCCCGGCACGGGCTTGGACTTCGCGGATTTTCTGCTGGGCCTGCCGCAGTCCGATTCCATCCGCTTTGGCAGTTCCAATACCTATTTCCGCACTGACGCTTACTACCTTTTCGGGCAGGATGATTTTCGAGTCCGCAACAATCTTACGCTAAACCTGGGTTTGCGTTATGAGTACTTCGCGCCATGGACCGAAAAATACGGACGCATCGCCAATCTGGATATCGCGCCCAATTTCTCGGCCGTGTCGGTTGTAACGCCGTCTCAACCCGGTGCTTTTAGCGGCGCGTTCCCCAGCGGTTTGATCAATCCCGACCGCAACAACTTTGCGCCGCGCGCGGGGCTCGCCTGGAAGCCGTGGAATCGCAAGAATCGTGTGGTGCGGGTGGGCTACGGCATCTACTACAATCCCGGAATCTACAACCAGTTCACCTCGCGACTCTCGGCCCAACCGCCGTTTGCGCAATCGACCACGGTTGATACCAGCGTATTGAATCCTCTCACGCTAGCTGCCGGCCTCACCGTGATGCCGGATGGCAAGACGATTCTCAACACCTTTGCCGTGGATCGCAATTACCAGACCATGTATGCGCAGACCTGGAACGTCGGGTTCCAGTCGGAACTACCGGGAGCGCTGGTTGGCGAAATCAATTACCTGGGGACCAAAGGGACGCATCTGGATATTCAGGAGGCGCCCAACCAGGCGCCGCCGGGAGCCGTTCTCACCGCCGAACAGCGCCTGGCAATCGGCAACGCCACGGGTTTCATCTACGATACGCCGGTGGGCAACTCCATCTATCACGCGTTACAGACGCGTTTGACCCGCCGCTTCCGCCGGAATGTGTCGTTTAGCGCGCAGTACACTTTTGCCAAGTCTATCGACAATTCCTCCACTCTCGGCGGCGCGGGCAACACCGTCGCGCAGAATTTTTTCGACCTGGCGGCCGAGCGCGGCCTTTCGAGTTTCGACCGGCGGCAGGTCTTTGGCGCCACCGCCGTGATGCAATCGCCTGTCGGTTCTAACGGCGTGCTGGCTAACCAAAAATTCCTGGAGACCGCGCTCAAGGATTGGACCCTCTCGACCAACCTCACTCTTGAAACCGGCACACCGCTGACCGCGCGCGTGCTCGGGAACCAATCGGATATCGCGGGCACGGGCAACCTCGGCAGCGGCCGCGCTCAGGCCACCGGACTGCCCATTCAATCGAGCACGGGATTCTTCAACTTGTTGGCCTTCACTACGCCGCCCGCAGGGCAGTTCGGCGATGCCGGCCGCAACACTATTCCCGGTCCAGGCTTGTTCTCCATGAATCTTTCACTGCAGCGGACTATCACGCTGCATGAGCGTACACGCCTGCAAATGCGCGTCGACGCCACCAATGTCACCAATCATGTAAACATCACGGGGATTGGCACGGTGGTGAATTCGATCACATACGGAGTGCCGCTTTCCGCCGGCGGCATGCGCACGCTAAGCGCGACGCTTAGGCTAAATTTCTGATGATGAAATGGGTATTATTCTTCGTGGCCGCCTCGCTCCTGCTCGCACAGGATGCCACCTTTATTGTTGACACCAAGCTGGTGGTGATCAATGTCACGGTGAAAGACAAGGCCGGCCGCCCAGTCCCGGACCTGAAGAAGGAAGACTTTCAGTTGCTCGAGGACGGCGTCGCGCAACAGATCACAGTCTTCGATCGCCAGGACCTGAGCACCGAGCCGCTGGCGCCGATGTCTTTCACGCAACGGCCGCAGACCATTGAGGAGCGTGCCGAAGCCCCTCCTCCCGGCACCTCGGTAAACCGGCAGGTTCCGCCCGATCCTAAACGCTTTCAGGATCGCCGCCTCATCGGGCTGTTTTTCGATATGACCTCCATGCAGCCGCTCGAGCAGGCGCGCGCGCAGGAAGCCGCCGTCAAGTGGATCCAATCCCAGATGACGGCAGCCGATCTGGTCGGTGTCATGACCTTCGGCAGCAAATTCCGGATGGTCCAGGAATTCACGGACGACCGTGACCTGCTGATCCAAACCGTGAAGAGCCTCACGCTGGGCGATTCGAGCGATCTCCAAGGATTAGCCGCGACCGCCGCCGATGAAGGCGACGACAGCGGCTCCTTCGTCGCCGATCAGACCGAGTTCAACATCTTTAATACCGACCGTAAACTCACGGCGCTCGAAGATGCGGCACGCAAACTCAGCATCTACCCGGAAAAGAAAGCCCTCATCTATTTTTCGAGCGGCGTCGAAAAGACCGGCATCGAAAACCAGTCTCAGCTCAAGGCCACGGTCAACGCCGCGGTGCGCTCTAACGTTTCGTTCTATCCGGTGGACGCGCGCGGTCTGGTCGCGGAGGCTCCCGGAGGCGATGCCAGCGTGGCTTCCCCGCGCGGCACGGGAATCCTCACCGGCACCAGTCAAAACAGCCGCCGGGCAAGCCTTAACGATTCGCAGGAGACGCTCTCGACGCTTGCCTCCGACACCGGCGGCAAAGCGCTTCTCGACTCGAATGACTTGACCTTGGGGATTCGCCAGGCTCAGGAAGACATTCGCAGCTACTACATCATCGGATACTATTCTTCGAACACCGCTACTGACGGCAAATACCGCCGCGTGCAGATCAAGCTTGCAAGCAATACCCAAGCCAAGCTCGACTACCGCAAGGGCTACTATGCCGGCAAGACTTTCGCCAAGTTCACTTCGGCCGACAAAGAACGCCAGCTGGAAGAAGCCCTCACTCTTGGCGATCCGGTTAGTGAATTGCCACTGGCCCTGGAAGTGGATTACTTCCGCGTCGCCAAGGATCGCTACTTCGTTCCGATTTCAGTGAAGCTCCCGGGTTCCTCCATCGGTTATTCGAAGAAGGGCACCAATCAGACTAACCTGCTCGATTTCATCGGCCAAGTGCGCGACTCCAACGGCCGCTTGGTGGGCGGCGTACGCGATCAGATTACCGTGAAGCTCAACGAAACCAACGCCGCGCAAATCGACCGCCGCTATATGCAATACGACAGCGGCCTCACGCTTCCAGCCGGTAATTACAACCTGACTTTTCTGGCGCGTGAGGGACTCACCGGCAAGATGGGGACGTTTGAAACCAAGTTCGCGGTGCCGGATCTAAACTCCGGGAAATCGCTGCGTGTCAGCTCCGTAATTCTGAGCAGCCAGCGAGAAGCAGTTTCGGCCGCGGTGGGAGCTGCTGACAACAATAGGAAGCTATTGACCAATCATCCGCTGATCCAGGACGGGCAGAAAGTGGTGCCCAGCATCACCCGCGTTTTCCGCAAGGACCAGACGCTGTACGTTTATTTCGAGGTCTATGACCCCAGCGTCGACCCCGATCAAAAGACTCCGAACGTCTACGCCGCGGTCGAACTGCTGCAGGGTGCGCGCAAAGCCTTTACGTCACGGCCGGTGCGGGTCGATAAACTGGCAACTTCGCGCCCCGGCGTGGCGCCATTCAGCTTTGAGATTCCGCTCAATCGCCTGCAGCCCGGCGAATACGTTTCGCAAGTGGATGTTATCGATGAACGGGGGCACAAGTTCGCCTTCCCGCGCAGTTCCATGGTGCTTCTGCCGTAGTGCGCCTCCTCACTGCTGAAGCCAATACTTGCGGAAAAAGTCCATCGTGTATTGCGCCACCTCCGGCGGATAAACGTGCCCGCGGTTATGAATCAGCGTCATCACCGGTGCGCCGTTTTTCGACTCATAGCGTGTGCAATACAACCCGCAGGACGCGCCCTCGCCGGTAGCGCCGTTGGCTTGCCGCGCGGCTTCGATGGCTTCTTTCTGATCCGCGAATGGAATCTGCCGGTCCTCGGTGCCACCCACGTGCAGCAGGGGTTTGGGAACGGTCAAGTGTACTGAAGGCAGGATCCGGGCAGCCACCGGCGCAAACGCCGCGAACACCTTCGGCCGTTCCGCCCACAGCAGGTAGGTGAAGTTGGCGCCATTCGAAAAGCCGGTAGCATAGATCCGCGCATCGTCGATTGAAAACTGCTGGTGCAGCGTAGCCAGCATTTGATCGACGAACTTCAAGTCGCGATCCCCATCCTTGCCGCTTTCCACCTGCCAGCCGGCAGCGCCATCGCGCGCGCTAGGAAGGCCTTGCGCATATACCACCATGGCTTGCGCCCAATGTTGCTGCACCGCGACACCCTGAAAGTTGTCGGCCGTATCGCCGTGACCATGAAACGCCAGCACCAGCGGCGCTTTCCCCGACGCGGATTTGGCAGTGGGCGAATACACGATAGCCTGCCGCTCCACGCCATCAATCGTCCAGGTCACCACTTTGGATTCGCCGAACGCGGCGGCCTGTACGACTGCCCACAGCAATAGGAGTCTCACCGTCATCTTATTATCAAGCGCTACTGCCGGGTAGGTTCGGAGCCGGGCATCACGCCTTTCTTCAAGAGGTCCGCCAGAACGCGCTCTACCAGACGAGCGATCACTTCGCCCTTGATGCTCGCGGCAAGCTGATCCTGGGGTTCTCCCCACGAACCCAGAATCTTTTCCACCACTCCCTCGATGACCTGGTTGCGAATCTCGTTGGAAATTTTCGCTGGAAGAGCCGGGTTAGCTGTGGCAAAATACTGCTGTAACTCCTCCCCCAGTTCGTCCCGTGTTTCAGGCGCAGTTGTTGCCCGGAGACGCGACTGCAGTGTTTGCAGGGCGGCAGTCGTCTTGGCGGCCGCTTCGGTCAGTTTGGATTCTGTTTTCCTTTCCGCCATGAGAAAACCTCGTCGCCCTCGATATTACCTGATCGCAACGATTGAGTCTATTGATCGCCTATGCTACCATATGCAGGTCGATGATCCATTGAGGCCCAAGATATCGTGGTCAATGTGAAGTCAACTATGGCTCGCTTGGGGTTGGGCTTGTCCCCTCCACCGCCCAATCGTGGGAATGACATCGAGTATATTGCGTGGTTCCGTTTTCCGGTCACCTGGACTTATCTGAGCAATACGGCCGCCGCGGAGGCGCCGCTGGGACCTCCAGTCAAGTCCCTGCCAAGTCTGGCTCCCCCAGTTATGACATTGGTATCGGCGGCGCCGGCACTCGCCGTCGTCGATACCACGCTGACCGTCGGTGACACCCGTTCCGCCGGTTCGGCAGCACAGTGGGAAATGGTGATTCCGAAGATGGCCCGGCCGCCCGCCAAACGCGTGGAGGATCGCCTGCCGGCTCCGTTGCCGCCGACAGCCATTCCGCCAGCAACGTTGGACCAGAACAACGACGCGACTATCGATTTTACCCCTCCATCGCTTCTACAGTTTGCGCCGGATGACGCGTTTCTCGTGCGCTTCTGGAAGCACATCGCACTTGCGGCTGTCGCGCTCCTGATCGTTGGCTTTCTGCTGTGGGGCACCTCCGGTAATGAGGCCGCGGTGCAGAAACCGCCAGCAGAGTGGTCCCACCGGTACGCCTCGCCTCCGGGAAGATTGCTGTCGCTCTACGAGCCCTCCCGCCAGGAGGCGGATTATAGCCTGGAGTTCTCATGGGTTCCCGACAAGAAGGGCGTTGGCTGGGTGTTGCGCGTGCGCGATGAGGACAACTACGATGCCGCGCGACTCACCTTGCAGCAGCCCGCGCCGAACATGGCCCTCGCGGAAGACCACTTCAGCGTGGTCGCCGGAGTAGAAAGCGCGCACTCGCGAAAGCTCATCCCACTCGGAAACCAGTCCGGTCCGGTTCAGATTCAGATGGATGCGATCGGTTCCGCCTTCACTCTCTCGTTACAGGCGAAACCCGTGGATTACTGGGCCGAGGCGCGCGTGAACCCGGGCGCTCTCGGTTTCTTCGATGAAAATGGAGACCGGCCCGACGTTAAGGGACTCCGCTTTACTTTTATCAAGAAGGGGGCCACGCGAACTGCCGTGGCGTCTCTCCCATGAGCCAATTCCGAAAGAGCGCCAGTATCGTAAAACCGGCCGTGAGCGATCCGCTCCCGGCGGCGCTAGCATTGCGCGCCCAAGGCCGGCTTCAAGAGGCGCTCGATGCCCTTTCGATCCCTGGCGAATTCTCCGCCGATTTCTATATTCTGCGCGGCGATCTCGAACTGGAGCTGGGCCAGATCCAGCAGGCCGCCGAGAGCTACTCAATCGTAACCGCAGAGGAAGCCGACCACATTTACGCGCACAGCCAACTCGGCTTGTGCCTCCACCGCCTGGAGCAATGGGAGGCTGCAGCCCAAGCCTTCGAAGCAGTGCTCCAGTTTGATCCGCATCGCGATGAAATTCGCCTCAATCTGGCCGGCTGTTTCCTGCGGCTGCAGAGATTCGGAGCGGCTCTGGATTGCTTCGATAAATGCTGGTCAGAGGCATCACGGCGGCGGGCATTATTTGGCAAGGCTGTGGCTCTGCAGCTCCTGCGCCGCTTTGACGAGTCGGCGGCGCATTATGAGCGCTTGCTCGCAATCGATCCCGGAGCCGAGGAAGCCCTTTGCAACCTGATCGCCATGGCCATGGAAGTGTTCGAACTAGCCCGGGTCCAGAAATATTCCCAACGATTGCTCGAGATAAACTCGCGGTCGACCGCGGCGCTTAAAGGCCTTGCGCTAGCCGCCATGGAGCGCCGCGACTATCCTGCAGCCGCTCAGTATTTTTTCCAGGTAGCGGAACTGGAGCCCGCAGTCATGGGACCGCCTCCGGAATCCGGCGATGCGGTGGAATATCGCATCAGCCGCAAAGTATTCGATAGTCTGGAAGAAACCAGACGAAAACAGAAATCCCGAGCGGCCGGCGCGTCGACTGGCCCGCTCACGAGGTAAAAAACATGGCACGATTGCGTATTCGTATCGAGTTGAATCGGGGCGGCGTGGGAGTTCCCCTCCACAAGCTCGCGAGCGTCGTCGAGGAGGCTCAGAAGTTCTTTCATCTACTGGCGGAGGACATTCACGTTGACCAAAGCCAGGGCGATTGGCTGGGGTTCGATTTCGGCAACGAGTCCTTGAACTTTACTGCTGAATTCGTCGGGCCAGTAACCGCCGATCAGGTGGCCGCCTTCCATGCGGCCTTCGACGGCACCACTTCTTTACGGCGCACCACCATTGCCCAGTTCGCTCGCATTACGGAATCGATAGAGCAGGACGAACTCATCGGATTCGGCCTGTACTTGGCGGATGACGGCAACGAACCTTCGGAGTGGCGCTGCCTGTCGCGCCGCGATGCGCTGCGTATTACCGAAGAGATCCAGTTACTGATCGAGGCCAGCGGCGAGGGGGGCGAAGAATCCCACCTGCCGGCGGTGACCAATTCCGGCGTCGGCGCGCGCTTGTTTTCAGACCGGCGCGAGCGCGGACTCGAAGTCGCCAAGTGGGCTGCTTACGTGCGCGAAGTGGAAGCCAATATGGACCGGCGCATCAGCCGGGTGGAACACGTGATCGAGGGGCAATCCGACTTAATCGAAGACCTGCACTCGAAATCGGCTTCCACCGAAGACAGCGTTCGCAAGCTGCTGACCGCGGTGGAAGGTTTTTGCGCGCAGACCACGCGCCAGCTGGAAGCGATTTCAACTCCGACAGCGCCGCCGCTTTCTGCTGCAACGGAAGCACCCGAAGCTGCCCAGGCCACCGCCGCCGCATCCGCGGCGCCCATCGCCAACGCCGCAGCAGCACCACTGGCTCACGTTGCAGCAACTCCAAACGGGAACTCTGCGCCCGCACCTATTGCGAGCGCTGCCGTAGCCGCCTCCGCTGCTTTACCGCAGACGGCCAAAGCCGCGAGTGAGCCCGAAGCGGCCAAGACAATAACCGGCAGCGCGCCTCTATCCTCGCCGGCTCCGGCGACGCAATCACGTTGGCTGCCTCCGGAAAAACTTGGGCCGGAGCGTAAGCAGGACTGGCGCCTAATGGCTGGCTTCGCGCTGCTGGGAGTGGGTGTCGTTATCCTGGGAGTGTGGGTTTGGCAGAGCGTTTTCTCCACACCCGCCGTGCAGCCCGTGGCGGCTACCAGCAGTGCACCCCGGCCACTACCGCAGTCCCTCCCGCCCGTACCATCGGTTCAACCTGCGAGCGAGCCGCAAACTGCACCGGCCAGCATCGTACCGGCTGGCGGTCATGTTACCTTGCAGGCGTCGGAGCTGACCTGGGTTTCTTTGCGCGATGCTGCTGGAAACCCGATGCTCGCGCGCTTATTCGCCGCCGGTGACAATCAGAGCTTCGATATGCCCAACGGCGCCACGCTGCGCATCGGTAATGCCGGTGGGCTCAAGTTTCTTCTCAACGGCAACATAGTTGGTCCCGTCGGTCCGCGCGGCCAAGTCCGTGAAGTGGTTTTCAGGAACGGCTCTTATAAAATCGTCGCCACTGATTAGAAGACGCTTCGGTCAGAACGTCATTCCGATCTTTCCTACTAGCGATCTGGGTTGCAGAAAGTGCGTCCCGCTGAACGTCGATAGAAAGTTATATAACGCATTTACATTGGTGAGATTTGCAATTTCAATCGAGGCCGTAAACCGCCGCGTGCCTTCCTTGTGCAGCAGATTGTCCGTGCCAACGCCCAGGTTAAAGACATTCCGGGGTTTCACGCGATCAGGATTGTGATCGTCATTCTCCGCGCTCGGAAACGGACCGTATCCGCCTTGCGGAAGCGTGATCAGCTTAGAGGTTAGCGAACCCAGTGTGCCGCCCGGGCCGAGGCAATTGGCAATCGGGTTCGCCACGGTAGCGAACAGTCCATTACAGGCCAGCCCAATGGTTACCTGCTGATTGGGAGTAAGCGCCAACGCAGCCCCCGCATCGGGCACCCCGCTGACTACCAGGCCGCTGTCATAGCGGTAGGTCAACGCGATCCATTCCGCGTTCTTCGGTCTCTGGTAGCGAAGATTCATAGTGGATTGGAACGCCTGATCATGATCGATCCGGAACACGCCGCCGGCTAAAGGCGTTCCCTGTGGAATCAGACCTCCGTCCTCTGGCGGAAAGTAGCGCGCCCGGGTGTGCCCAAAAGTCCAGTAGGCCTGAAAGCCTTTGAGATTGGTGGTGCTCACGCGGCCCGTAACGCCATCCAGCTTGGAGTTATGCCAGGCAATCGGGAAGGTGATGGTGGTGTTCAGGAGCGTGCTGAAGTCGAAGGAATTATGCGTATACTTCCAGAAATAATCCGCGTCTATCAACAGATATTTTCCTACCGCCTGTTGAAAACCCGTGTTGAACTGGTTGCGGAAGCCCGGCTCAATGGCGACTGCGGTCGAGCCGAATACGTTCTGGGCCAAGCCGCCCGAACCGGTCTCACTGGAGAGCAGCAAATTCTCATTGAATGGGGTTTCGAACGTTCGCGCGTAGGCCACGCGCAAGACCGTTCCGGTCCTCTTGATGTTGTAAGCTATGCCCGCGCGCGGCTGCGGTCCGGTTTTCGAAACCAGGCCGTCGTATATATCGAAACGAAAACCGACGTTGAAGAGGAAGTTACCGGCCGTAATCGCATCCTGGGCGTAGAGCGCGTACTGGTTGATATTGGACGCGGCGTGAAAATTGAATAAACGGCCGCCTCGGCTCAGATCGAAGGGAAGCAGGGCCGGGGAGAATGGCGCGCCGGTCATATTGGGATTGCTAGCGAGGTTGGGCTGGAGTCCTGCGGCCGTGCACTGCGCCGTCGATGTCAGAGCCGGGTCGCCGACCGCGCTCCCATCGCTGTTGATACACGGGCTATTGAATGTAGGATCCGTAATTCCGAATCCAAAATTCTCCAGCAGCCGCGTTTGCTTCAAATCCACGCCATATTTCAGATTGTGCCTGCCGCGCATCGTCGCGACATCCGCTCTCACGCCCCAGTTCAGCAATTGCCGGTTCTGACTTTGCGTCGCCGGGGTGTCGGCGAAAAGATCGCGGCTGGGATAGTAATTGAACTGATCTTTTCGGATATACGGATTCACCGTGATTAAAGTATGGGCGCTGACGGTGTGCTGGTATCCGGGCGCGATACTCCATGTCAGGACGCGTTGATGCTGATCTTGAGACAGCTGATCGTTAGAATTGGGGTTTTGGATCCAGTTTCGGGCCGCGAACAGGTTGAGGTGGAACGCATCCCTGCCGTTGGGCTGGTAGTCCAGGCGATCGAAAATTGTTTGGTTGTTGCCAATATCGTGGATCGGCGTGAGCTCGGGAGAATCGAGAAAACGTCCGCTGCGCACGCCGTCGGCGGCTGTGAAATTTCCAAACTTTGCGCTGCCAAAGCCCAGGGCGACGCTTCCTCCGGCGGTCCCGAAAGACCCATAGTTAGCCTCCAGGTTGCCGAACATCTTCGGCGCTCCCAGCCCCGAACGAGTGGTGATTTGCGCCACCAGGCTGCTCTTGTCGCCGAATTCCGCGTCCGGGGTTCCCGTGGTCACTTCCATGCTCTGAATCGCGCTGGTGGGAAGCTGGGTCGAGAACACCTTACTTTGCTGATCGCTGATCGGTTGTCCATCCACCACGAAACTGGCTTGCGCGTGATCGCCAAGGGGATGGAATAAGCCATTCCCGTCCGCCGCCACGCCGCCGGTGGTGTATGTAATCGCTTGGCTCAATCCTCCACCCGGGTCGCCGGAAGGAAGTTTCTGCATCAAGCTTCGGTCCACGTCGATATGGGCGGAAGGATCGTTCTCGAGGATGTCGGCTCCAGCCGCCTCCACCGTCACGCTAGTCTGACCGCCCGCTACCGCCAGCTTGGCCTTGACTTGTACCGGAATGGCATTGCGAACCGTCACATCCTGCTCGGAAGCGTTAAATCCGGCGGCGGTCACTTCCATGTGATATGGGTTGGGTGGAATATTGGTCAGGCGGAATGAGCCGTCCCTCGCCGCAGCCGCTGACTGGCTGTACCCAGAAACTGCATTCTTAATTGTCACCTTTGCGTCCGGAACCGACGCGCCGGACTGGTCGGTGACAGTTCCCTCGATGGTCCCTGCATTACCGAGAGACTGCGCCCGCGCCGCTTGCGAGGCCCCAATAATGGAAATCACAACCAACAATAATGCCCACAAATGTTTGAATAACATACACCCATTTCTCCTGTAGGAAAGTCCTGCCAAAAATAAATACATGCCGGCCCGGACGGCACACGCCCAGTCGGCACGAAACACATCAGCAATGGAGAATAAGTTTAGGCGGGCGGGGCCCTGGAAAAATTGAAAGTGCGGCCGTCATCGGAAGTATAAGGGTTCGCCTCGACTGGAGTATGCCAAGCGGACACAGCAAGCGCCGTGAACAGGATGGTGCTTGCGGCTTGCAGCGCTGGAAAATGCCCGGCGTGTCCTCCCGCGCAGCAGTGGTCGTCGGCGCCATGGTGATCCGGATGGATCTCTATCGCGCTTGCCGACTGCACCGAGGCAAAGCTCACCAGGATGAGCAGAACCAGCAAGGCTCGCACGGATTGGCGAAATACACCCATACCTAGATGGGTATGGGACGGTGGGCTGACTTATAAGGTTTCAAAATTGCGGTTAGAACGGCAAATCCGGTTGTACGTGCTGCTGCATTGAGGAGCGCGTCAGATACGGATAGGGATTCACCGGGCTGCCCCCCACACGAACCTCGAAATGCAGGTGCGGCGCGGTTACTTTTCCGCTGGCGCCCGAATAACCGAGCACCTCGCCTCTGCGGATTTCCTGTCCGGGAACTACTTCGAATCGCGACAAGTGCGCGTACCAGGATTGCATTCCGTTGCCGTGATCGATCGCTACCAGGCGTCCATAGCCGCCAAAGAACTCGGCCCGCGATACGATGCCATCCGCAGCCGCATGGACCGGAGTTCCCATCGCGGCCGAAATATCCACGCCCGAATGCAGTGCGCCTTCACCCGAGAAGGGGTCCTCGCGTTCTCCGAAGCGGCTCAAGAGCCGCCCGTTTACCGGCCACATGGTGGGCACGATATTGGTCTGCCAGCGCCGCGCATAGAGATGATCCAGTCGCGAGTAACTCGCCGACTTCAGAAAGTTGTACTCTTCGATCGACTCTTTGTAAGTCGGCACCAGAGGACCTTCGTCGGAGATATCATCAGCGCCTTCCAGATTCCGTTTCAAGCCAAGTGCGACGCTCACTTCGCTAGCCATCAACTGCAGTGAAGCCAATTGTTCCTTCTTTTCCGAATTCTCCTGCTGCAACTGCTGGTAGCGGCTGCGCAGCGTCGTCACCTGATCGCGTAGCGCATTATAGTTGGCCACTTTCCAGCTCATGCGCAGATAGCTCGAAACCATCCCGAACAGGGAGACGGAACCGAACAGCGCCAAGGCAAGCACCACATACAAGGCTTGATGCGGAACGTGTATACGGCGTAAACGGCCGTGCAATGAATGGGCCAGTACAACAACGAAGTAGTGCTGCTTCATTGATCTCCTAAAACGTACCCAGATTCATCACCCCAGGGAGTCCTTCCCCCGAATAGAAAACCTGGGCTGGAGATAACTTCAGACAGTCAAAATGAACGAATCGTCATGATATCGAAACCTTCGGGCGAAAGTCAAGTAAAAACTGTGTTTTGGCCGGTATATTGCTTATAATCAATAGCTTATAGGGCCACTTTCATTAGAACACGAACTTGGCAGCGACCTGCATGATACGCGGGTCGAGCGCGCTGGTAACCGTGCCGAATCCAGGAGTCCCGAACGTCTGGTTGAGCCCCGTGCCACCCGCTCGCAAACTGGGGGGCGAGATGCCGGCGCGCATGCTATTAGTGATGTTGAAGGCCTCGCCGCGAAGCTCGAAGGTATATCCTTCGCGGATGACAAACTGCCTGGAGAGCGCCATATCCAGCTGCCAGAATGCAGGAGCCTGAATATTATTGCGGCCCATGTTTCCGAACGTTCCCGGGGCGGGAGCGGCAAAAGCGGCCGGGTTGATCCAGCAGTTTGGATTCGGATTGGCGCAGAGCGAGTTTGACGCTACCTGGTTAGGCCGCTGGTTGGCTGCCGAGGCACCGGTCAGGGCGACGTCGGTGTTCACGCTGACGGTAACCCACGGCGCCGACGTGGCCCGATAGATCCCCGAGACTTTCCAGCCGGAGCCGAGAAGGCTCGCAGTCCGGTTGGCGAACTTTGGCGTCTCGTAGACAGTCGTCCAGTTGAAGATTTGGCGGCGGTCGGACGAGAATGTGCCGCCGATCTCGACGGACTGGCAATTGGAGCGGTCGTAGCGCCGGTCATTGGGAATGGTATAACCACCGCCGGCATTGCCGGTGCTATTTCCGATGGTGAGGTCTCCGACGCAATGCGACCAGGTGTAGTTCGCGCTGGTGGCGAGGCCCTTGCTCAAGCGCTTCTGAATCGCCAGGATCATGCCGTTGTAACTTGAAGTACCTCCGCTGTCGAATACATCCATATAGGAGTAAGCCTGGGCACCGGGGTACTTATTCAGCGTAAACACCCTGCGGAAGTTAATGTTTCCGGTGTTGGAACAGGGTCCTGGTGCCGTCAATCCGTACTGTCCGGCAGCACAATTTCCTGGGATGTAAACGCCCGGATTCACCTGATATGAGCCCAACAGGTTTAAGCTTTCGCTGCCCGTGTATGTCGCCGACGCCACCCAGTCGCTGCCGAACTGCCGTTGCACTACGAAGTTCCACTGATGCACCGTAGTTGCTTTGTTGTCAGGCTGCTCGGCAATATAGGTTCCCCCGTTGACGAAGGGCGCATTGCTGTTGAGAACATACGGGAAGATGTTGCCGCCGGGGTTGGCCTGGTATGGATCGCTGAAGTGATTGCCCGCGAAGATTGTGGTGTTGCCAAAGGGCGGCGAATCGGCCGAGTTCACGTACATCGAGCCGTTCACGAAATCATACGAGATTCCGTAGGAAGCGCGAATGGTCATTTTGCCGCTACCCGTCGGGTCATAGCCGATCGCGATGCGCGGCGCAAACAGACCCCATTGCCGCTTGACGCCGGCCAACCCTTCGAATCCGGGATCGCCGGGGAAACTCAGTCCCGGAGGGCCGTGGACAAATGTTTTACTGGTTACGCCGGCCAGCATGTTCGCGAGGCTGAAGTTATAAGACGACTTATTGATGGCTCCGGGAGGGAGAGAAGGTTCCCAGCGGACGCCGACGTTTACCGTTAAGCGCGGAGTCGCCTTCCAAGTGTCCTGTACGTAGGCATTGACGAACCACTTTTCCTGTGGCAGCGGGTTAGGTGCGGACATGGCGTACCGCGAGAATTGCCCCAGCAGGAAAGTAGGCAAATTCGCAAAGGACCATGAGCCTTGCGCGTAGACCGTTCCCAGGAAGTTCATCCGGTACATCGCTCCGCCCACGCCGAAGTTGATTTGGTGCGAGCCGTGAACCAAGCTCACGTCGTCATTGAGCTGGTAAATCGTGCTGTGGGCAAAGGCCTTACCGCCGGTGCCAGGTCCCACGGAAAAGCCATTGGCGCCCGCCGTGCCGATCGAAAACGTGCTTTGATGAGGAACATATCCGCAGTAAACCGGCACTCCCAGATCGCAGGCATCGAAAAAGTCGTTGTCAAAGCGATGAATGCCGAGACGACCCACGGAGCCGCGGAACTGGTTCACCATGGTCGAGCTAAATAAATATGTGTCACCGGCGGTCCAGGTCTGGTCCGCATCTTCCAAGCCACCCTGCGAGGAAGTGAGGACGTTATCCGGCGTAAAGGTCGACGACGGCGGACGCGAGTAGGAAGTACGAAGATAGCGGCCGAAAATGGTGTTCTTGTCGCTGCTTTGATAGTCTCCACGGCCAACCACTTGACCCTCATCCACATGAGTAGGTAACCCTAGAGGTGACAGGCCGCATGGATCGCTGGTTTTCGGAAGCAATTTCGCCATCTTGACGGAAGCCGCGTCATACTTACTAGGATCGATGCGGTTGTTGATGAACTGGCTTTTAACGGAACCCGGCAAGCCGGAAATGTCAGCAGGGCAGGCGCTGAAGTCACCCGCGATCATTGCCGGCGTGGGAATGAAATCGTTGATATAGGAATTCTGGCGGGTTTTGGTGCCCTGATAACCGAAAAAGAAGAACAGCTTGTCTTTCTTGACCGGACCGCCGATGACTCCGCCATACTGATTGCGCTTGAGGCCGTCGTTGGTATGCGTGGCCCAATTGCTCCCATTCAATGCCCCGTTGCGCAGGAAGTAGAACATATCGCCATGGAAATTGTTGGTGCCGGATTTAGTTACCGCCGTGATGGTCCCGCCAGCATGGACACCATTTTGCGCCGTAAGCGCGCTGGTTTCGACTTTGAACTCCTGCAGTGCGTCGGGGAAGGGAAAGGGCATGTTCGCGTTATCCCACGGATTGTTGAACACGCTGCCATCCAGCCAGAAGGCAGCACCGAAAGACTGGCCGCCGTTGATCACGAACTGCTGGGTGTTCGGGAAACCGCCGTTGCCGGCTACACCCTGCGGGATGACCCCGCCCGCCAATACGATCAAGTCGGTCGCCACGCGGCCGTTGAGCGGTAACTCGAGAATCCGCTTGTTCTCAATGACGGTGCCGATGCCGGTTGCTTGAGTCTCGACAAGCGCCGCATTGGCTTCCACCTGGACCTGTTCACTCACATTGCCGACCTTAAGCGAGATGTCCAGAGTCGGGTTGGTATTTACCTGTAGCACGATCCCGTTCTGTACGTAGGTGGCGAAACCTTGTTTGCTCACCTCCACCCGGTACGGTCCGATAGGCAGATTGGGAAGCACGTAGGCGCCATCGGCGGCTGAGATTGTGGTGCGCACCGCTCCGGTCCCTGTCTGCGTTGCTTTAACTTCCGCTCCCGGAACTGCCAAACCGGTAGAATCCAGGACAGTTCCTTGGATTTGTGCTTGGCCTTGGGCGTATAGGCTGATGCTTACGAGCGCACCAGTAAGCGCGAGTACTAGAGTTTTCAAAGGTCCTCCCCGTTTCTTCGGTACCCAAAAGCATATGCCCCAAGAGGCCGGCAGGTACCTCGTATTAATACGAGGTAGCGGGCACGACATTCCCCAGGTTTCGCCCACGGGGTCGAAGTTTTCTATGTATGATGGATGGTCGAATGCGGCACCCGCAGGTCAGCTCGTTGGGTATAATTTCTTCCACGGCACTGCCGCGCCCGCGCGTCGATGGCAGTGAACCATCCAAAGACCGGCCGCGCAAGATGTCCCATAGGCGCCAGGGTAGAGACCGGAAGATGGGGCCGCGCATTTTGCGTCCGATGATTTCGGCCGGCTTTATCGCGGCGATTTTGGCGGGTTGCTTATCGCTACCTAATATCGGCCATGCGACGGTGGCATTGCTGATGGTCGCCGCCATCGCCGGTGTGGCCATGGCGTGGGGCTGGATCGAAGCCGTGGCGGGAGCGGTTGCCGGAAGCATTGGTCTGGCCTATTATTTCTTGCCTCCTCCCGGATTCGCGATCGAAAATCCCAAACACGTCGTTGCCTTAGCAACGTTTCTCCTCATCGCTATTCTCATTGGTAAGCTTGCCGCCCGCTCAAAGCGCCTGCTGGCACAACGGGACAAATTATTGAATCTTTCTCCGGACCCCTTGTGCATCCGGGATCTCAACGGAGACTTTCGCAGCGCTAACAAAGCGATCGAGAAGATTCTTGGATGGTCGGAACGCGAATTATGTTCCCGGCCATTCCTTGAGTTTGTCCATCCCGACGATCATGCCCGGACCAAGGCGGCATACGAAGAGTTATCCAAAGGCCGTGCCGCGGTGAGCCTGGAGAATCGCTACCGAACCAAAGATGGCAATTGGCGCTGGCTGAACTGGACCCTGGCGGCGTCCGTTGCCGGCGAATCCGAGATGTCTGCCGCCGCCCGCGATGTCACCGAAGAGAAATTCGCCCGCGAAAAACTTCGCGATCTTGCCGTCCAGCTGATGACGGCACAGGAGGAGGAGCGGCGCCGCATTGCCCGGGAGTTGCATGATGATGTCACACAGAGGCTCGCTACTTTGGGAATCGAGCTGGGCTTGCTGAAGCGAGCCAACAGCAGACCCGACTCCGGGGAGTTGCGTGAAGTGTTGGATCGTCTCCAGGCACGGGTACTCAAACTTTCCGAGGATCTTCGATCGCTCTCCCATTCACTACACCCCAGCATTCTGGAATACGCGGACTTGCCCGCCACCCTGGAGATGTACTGCCGCAAGTTCACCGATCAGCACGGTATCACGGCAAATTTCACGGCGCGAAAAGTTCCCGCGGAAATTCCCCGCTTGGTCGCGGTGACTCTGTTCCGTATAGCTCAGGAGTCCCTCCGCAACGTTGCCGTGCACTCGGGTGCGACCGCGGCGAGCGTCGTCCTGGCAGCCGAGGATGGGGCCCGGCTATCTTTATTCATCATCGACAACGGCAAGGGATTTGACGTCAGTAAAGCCAAAGCCAGCCCCGGACTTGGACTTTTGAGTATCGAGGAACGGGCACGAAATATCGGGGCGTCGGTTACCATCGATTCGACGCCGGAAGCCGGTACCAGGCTCGCAGTTGAAGTCGCTCTCATCGAGGGGTAACGGGCAAATGAGACACCGAATCATTCTCGCCGACGATCACGAAATGATCCTCGACGGATTACGCCGGATATTGGAGCCGGAATTCGACATTGTAGCCACGGTTGCGGATGGCAGAGCACTCATCGCCGAGATTGAAAGGCTGAAACCGGAGATAGCGCTGGTAGACATTTCGATGCCGCTGCTCAACGGCCTCGATGCACTTCGCCGTATCAAGAACGCCCACTCCCGCACCCGTTTTGTTTTCCTTACCGGCAGCCCGGACGCGGCCTTAGCAACCCAGGCTTTCCGGCTGGGAGCGTCGGGCTACGTCGTGAAACAATCGGCGGCCGAGGAACTGGTGGCAGCAATCCACGAGGTGCTGGCGGGCCACGTTTACATTGCTCCACGCATTGCCAACGAGGTTTTGCAGAATTTAATGAGTCATCCCGCCGACACTTCCAAGGACGGCAGCGGATTGACTGGCCGCGAGCGCGAGGTCTTGCAATTGCTTGCAGAGGGTAAGACCGTCAAAGAGATTTCAGCGATCTTGAATGTTTCTCCTCGAACGGTTGAGTTCCATAAGAACAACCTGGTGGCAAAAACCGGATTGCATACCACCGCTGAACTGGCGCGTTATGCGGTCCGGAGCGGCCTGGTTTCCGAACTAGGGTACTGATTTGACCGTCCACGGTGCATGACATAATGGCAGACATCACAGTTTGCCGAGGAGATCATGCCATGCCGAAATCGAAGAAACGTGTGGATCGCCGTGGGTTTTTGCGAAACGCGGCCAGCGGCGCTGCCGGCTTGATCGCGACGTCCCCGGTAGCTTTCGCTCAGCGCGCAGCCGAAAAACCCGAGGCCACCGGCGGTGCCGTCGATGTGACCTCCAACGTCCGCTGCGGCGCCGACTTTATGGTCGACGTCATCAAGTCGCTGGGCATCGAATACTGCGCTGCCAACCCCGGCACCAGCTTCCGCGGCCTCCACGAATCCGTCATCAACTACGGCAACAATAAGGATCCCGAATTCCTCACCTGCCTGCATGAAGAGTCGTCGGTAGCGATGGCTCACGGCTACGCCAAGATTGAGGCTAAGCCCATGATGATCATGGCGCACGGAACCGTGGGACTGCAGCACGCCTCGATGGCAATCTACAACGCGTACGCCGATCGCGTCCCCGTCTACATCGTCCTTGGCAATCTGCTCGACATCAATTACCGCCGCGGATCGGCCGACTGGTATCACAGCGTGCAAGACGCCGCCGCCATGGTGCGCGATTACACCAAGTGGGACGACGCTCCCGTCTCGCTTTCACACTTCGCCGAATCCGCCGTACGCGCCTACACTATCGCGATGACGCCGCCTTACGAGCCCGTGGTCATCGTCGCCGATGGTGCGTTGCAGGAAGAGCCCATCACATATAAAGACCAGGAAAAGAATCTGCGTATTCCTAAACTAGTGATGAGCGCGCCTCCGCAGGGCGACGCCTCCGCGGTCAACGAAGCCGCGAAACTTTTGCTAGCCGCCGAGAACCCGGTAATCGTCGCGGGCCGCTGCGCGCGCACTGCCCACGGCATCGAATTATTAGTGGAGCTGGCGGAACTTCTCCAATGCCGCGTGCAGGACCAGCGCCTGCGCATGAACTTCCCCTCGCGCCATCCTTTATATGCGCCGCCGGTCGGCGATCCCATCACCGCCACCGTGGCCGACGCCGATGTCGTGCTGGGCCTCGAAGCCCAGGAAATGTGGACCCTCACCCACAAGATGACCGGCCTCAACACCTTCGGCATGGAGTCGCACTCGATCATGAAGCCCGGAGCGAAGATTATCGACGTTTCTGCTATCGAGCTTAATCACAAGTCCAACTATCAGGACTTCGGCCGCTACTCCGAAGCCGACCTCAGTATCACCGGCGATGCTGAAGCGACGCTGCCCTCACTAATCGAGGCCGTCAAAAAGCAGATGACCGCGGACCGCCGGATCGCCCTCCAAGCCCGCGGCGCGAAGCTCGCCGAAGCCCACCGCAAAGCCCACGAGCGCAATCTCGAAGCCGCTGCAGTAGGCTTCGACGCCAGCCCCATCGCGACCGCCCGCCTGGCCGCCGAACTGTGGGCGCAGATCAAGAATGAAGACTGGTCGTTGGTATCGAACGACCGCTACACCAGCTATTGGTCCACCAAGATGTTCGACTTCAAGCACCACTACCAATACATTGGCGCGCAGGGAGCCGCCGGCATCGGCTACGGAGCTCCCGCCGCCGTAGGCGCCGCCCTCGCCAATCGCAAGCACGGCCGCTTGACCGTAAACATAAACTCCGACGGCGATCTCAACTATGCCCCCGGCGTGCTGTGGACCGCGGCGCACCACAAGATCCCGCTGCTGAACGTCATTCACAACAACCGCGCCTACCATCAAGAGCGCATGTACATCCAGATGGTGGCCGCCAAACAAAACCGCGGTATCGACCGCGCCGATATCGGGACGTCATTCAAGGACCCCTTCATCAACTACGCCAAGATGGCGGAGACCTACGGCATGTATAGCGAAGGCCCCATCAGCGATCCCCAGGACCTCGGCCCCGCCCTCAAGCGCGCGATTGCGAGAGTGAAATCCGGCGAGCCGGCGTTGGTGGATGTAGTGACGCAGCCGAGGTGAACTGTCATCGCGCAGATTGTATTGCGCCGCACTCAGCCACAACTATCGCGCCGGCAAGCCTGGTGCTGTCGATCGTCATCGGGACGAACCGCCGGATGGAAGAGCGGGGCACATCCAGTAAATTTACGAGGTGCATCGACGTAAGCCCGAGTGATAGCGTTAAAAAGTGCCTGGCGCTGTATCGGGCGTTGCTTAGTGGGGTGGGAATCGGAGGAACACCCCGCTAAGCAGTTGTTAAGATCAAACTGTCAGCCCGTGCTTGATCGCCATCGTAGCTAACTCCGCACTGGTCCGGATACCAAGCCGTTTCATCAGCCGATACTTATGGAACTCCACGGTACGTACGGACACGTGAATCATCCAGCCGATCTCCTTGGGAGTATGACCTTCCGCCAATAGCTGCCAGATTTCTCGTTGCCGAGGGGTAATCTGGCCGGAATTTGGGTCTACAGCCTTGCTCGCCGGGAGTGGGGGCCTGGCGCGGAGAGCGAGACGCCCCGGCGGAGTCTTCCGTCTAGCTGCCTTTCGGATCGAGGCCAGCAGCTTATCAGGAGCATCCCGCTTCAGAATGTAATCGGAAGCTCCCGCGTTCATGGCCTGCCGAAGATATAGCGCATCTCCATGCATCGTGAGAAAGATCAGCCTTGCCGCGCAGCCTTCGGCGGCCAATGCACGAGCCGCATCAATGCCGTTCAGTAAGGGCATGGAGATGTCCGCAACGATAACATCCGGTTTCCATTTAGCAGCCGCTACCAGCAAAGACCTTCCATCCTCCACAGCGTCTACGACATTGAAGGTGGGTTCGAGCAGCTGTCGTAAGCCTGCCAAGAACATGCGATGATCATCGGCCAACAGGACGCGGAGTTTTCGCATACGATCACCCCTTTAAGGGCACGCAAGCCTCCACCCGCGTACCACGGCCGACCACCGAATCGATCAGGAGGATTCCGCCTACCTGACGAAGCCGTTCGGTCATACTGATCAAACCGAGACTGTTCCGCGTGCGGGCTTCACTAGGATCGAATCCAGCTCCCTTATCCTGAACACGAAGCCGAATTTTGCCGGGTGCGCCTTCGAGAGTAACGGTAGCCCGCTTAGCTTTCGAGTGCGTGATCACATTTCTGAGGCACTCTTGCGCCACCCGGTAGAGGCAAATCGACACGCTTTCCGGAAGCGCTTCGGAAGTGGACTTGGCTTTGAAGCCGATCTGGATTCCTGTCCGTTCCGAAATCGCGGCACATTCTTGTTCCAAAGCGGCGCGAAGGCCGAAGTGCTCCAAGCCGGCGGAGTGGAGCTGGAGAGCAATGCGGCGCACATCATCTGAAATTTCGGCTATTTGGTCCTTCAGGCCGGTCAGCTGCTGGCGGAGGTGATGCTCGGACGCTGGCGTCTTACGCTGAAGCACGCCGATTTCCAGGATCAGCGTGGCCAAACGTTGATTCAAGTCATCGTGAAGTTCCCGGGAAACTCGCTTCCGTTCCGCTTCCTGCGCAGTGAGGAGCGCTTCCGCGAAAAAATGCAGCTTTTCGCGTTCCGAGCGATCCACCTCCGCTTGCTTCTCGGCGGTGACGTCTACCAAATGGCCGACAAATTCGACGACCCTCCCGAAATCGTCTTTGATAGCCACGGCTGAGGCCCGGACAAAACGGTATCCTCCGTCCCTGTGCATAAGCCGGTACTCGGTGAACCACTGGCCGGTGGAAGCTCCTTCCGCGATCTTGGTGAGGATGTTCTGCAAGTCTTCGGGGTGCACATGCTCCATCCAGAATTTGGGTTCTCGAAGGATCTGCTCGGGGGTATAGCCGAATAGGGCAGTGACGTTTTCACTTACATATGTCGTGGCATAGTCGCCCGATGGTTGAGAAGTCCATAAAACAGTAGGGCCTCGAAGCAACAATTGCTGCAGCTTCTCTTCGCTGCCGCGAAGCGCCCGCTCGATCCGCTTTCGCTCGACGATTTCCTGGAGCAAGGCGTCTTCGGCATGCTGGCGCTGCGTGATGTCGTTCGAACAACCGATCAGGCTGACCACTGACCCGGATTCGTCGCGCACCACGGAGAGCCGCAGCGCTACAAAGATCTCGGCGCCATCCCTGCGCCGGTTGCGGACCGTGAGTTCGTGAAAATCCTTGGTCTTGAGCGGCTCCAATATTTCGCGCTCTAAAATGGCAATATCCTCGGGGAAAAATAGCAGGCTCACGTGTTGCCCCAAGGCTTCAGCCGCAGAGTAGCCATAGATGCGTTCGGCCGCGGCATTCCATGCAACCAAGATGCCATTTAGGTCTGTAGCGTTGATTGCGTCATGGACCTGATCGACGAGGTCCACCCCACCCCCAAGAGAAATCTCCTTATGGATGACTGGCATATTCGCCATCTTAGCCTAGCATTCAAGAAGGAACTGCAGCCTCGCTCCGTCGGGAGAAGGGATCGCTTACCGTTTCCGCTGGGCCAAAGCAGAACGAACTAACAGGGAGAGAAGGAGTCCCATCGCAATGGAACTCCCCTCCCCGGGGCAGGCGCTCGGAGGAAGACACCCGCCACTGGCGATGTTAACATACACAACTCCACCGCTGCGTTGTGAATTTCTAAGAGCCTGGCCGACGCGCCGAGCCGTTCCCTGAGGATGTCTAAATCGGAGATGTCAGCCGTGACATAATGGCAACTGACCCGAAGCAGGAGGCATAAGTGTCTGACTCTAACAACCCCGCTTTTCCCAATCCGGTCGACCGCCGAGGTTTTCTCAAAGGTGCAGCCGCCAGCGCTGCTGGCCTGGCCGCCGCCGCGCCGCCCATCGCATTCGCCCAGCAAGCCGCTCTGAAACCGGAAACCGGCGGAGCCGTCGACGTCACCTCCAACGCGCGCCCCGGGTCCGACTTCATGGTCGATGTCATCAAGTCGCTGGGCATCGAATATTGCGCCGCCAATCCCGGCTCCAGCTTCCGCGGGCTCCAGGAATCCTTCATCAACTACGGAAAGAATACGAACCCCGAATGGCTCACCTGTTGCCATGAGGAATCCTCGGTTGCCATGGCTCACGGCTACGCCAAGATTGAGGGCAAGCCCATGATGATCATGGCGCACGGAACCGTGGGACTGCAGCACGCTTCAATGGCCATCTATAACGCCTATTGCGACCGCGTGCCGGTCTATATCGTGCTCGGCAACATCCTCGACGTCGACTACCGGCGTGGCAATGCCGAGTGGGTCCACAGCGTGCAAGACGCTGCCGCCATGGTGCGCGATTACACCAAGTGGGACGATACGCCCGTCTCGCTCTCGCACTTTGCCGAATCCGCTGTGCGCGCCTACAAAATTTCGATGACACCACCCTATGAGCCGGTGGTGCTGGTCGCCGATGGCACCTTGCAGGAAGAGCCCATCACCGAAAAGAATTTGCGCATTCCAAAACTCGCGATGAGCACGCCGCCGCAGGGGGACTCGGCCGCCGTCGCCGAGGCCGCGAAGCTCCTGGTCGCCGCCGAAAATCCGGTGATCGTCGCCGGCCGCGTCGCGCGTACCGCAAAAGGCGTGGAACATCTTGTAGAGTTGGCCGAATTGCTGCAAGCCCGCGTGCAAGACCAGCGCATGCGCATGAACTTCCCCTCGGCGCATCCGCTATATGGGAACCCCGGCCCGCAAGTGGCCGGACCCAACCTCTCCGATGCTGACGTCATTCTGGGCCTCGAGGTTCAGGACTTCTGGGGCATCACGCACAAGATGACCGGACTCAATAAATTCGGCATGGAGGCGCACCCCACGACCAAGGCCGGAGCCAAAATCATCACCGTCTCCGCCATTGAGTTGAATCACAAATCCAACTATCAGGATTTCGGCCGCTATCTTGAAGCCGATCTCGCCATCACCGGCGACCCAGAAGCCACGCTGCCCGAGTTGATCGAAGCCGTCAAGAAGCTGATCACGCCGGATCGCCGCCGCGCGCTCGACGAGCGCGGCAAGAAGATTGCCGAGATGAACCGGCAGGCTCGCGCGCGCGATCGCGAGCTCGCCGCCATCGGGTGGGACGAGAGTCCTATTAGCACCGCGCGCCTCGCAGCGGAACTTTGGGGACAGGTCAAGAATGAAGACTGGTCACTGGTGTCAAATGACCGCTTCGTCAGTGCCTGGCCGACGCGCCTGTGGAACTTCAGTAAGCCGTATCAGTACATCGGCGCGCAAGGCGGCTCGGGGATTGGTTACCAGGCCCCCGCGGCCGTAGGCGCGGCCCTCGCCAATAAGAAACATGGCCGTTTGTCGGTTAGCATTCAGTGCGACGGCGATTTGAATTACGCTCCCGGCGTGCTGTGGACCGCATCCCACCATCAGATCCCGCTGCTCACCGTGATGCATAATAACCGCGCCTATCATGAGGAGCGCATGTACCTGGCGCTCCTCGCCGCCAAATACGATCGCGACCTGGGGCGCTCCGATATCGGCTCCGCTCTTAACGGACCCAACATCGATTACGCGTCGATTGCCAAGGGCTACGGCCAGTACGCCGAAGGACCGATCAGTAATCCCAACGACCTCGGCCCTGCACTCAAACGCGCCATCGCACGAGTGAAAGCCGGCGAGCCCGCGCTGCTCGACATCGTGACGCAGCCCCGCTAATCGAGGAGACCTGCCATGAAAACATTTGTGCTTTTGCTCGTTTTCACGATTACCGCGCTGGCCCAAACTAAAGCCGGCGACACCGCTAACGGCAAGCTCCTGTTTGAGAAGGACGGCTGCTACCAGTGTCACGGACATGTAGGCCAAGGCGGCACAGCCGGAGCGCGCCTGGCCCAGACCCGGCTGCCGCTCGCCGCCTTTACCGCCTACGTGCGCAATCCCGCATCCGGCGGCATGCCTCCCTTCCGGGCGAAAGTCATGTCGGACCAGGAACTCGCCGACATCTACGCTTATATCAAGACGTTTCCGGAGCCCAAGGCCGTTAAAGATATCCCGCTTTTGAATCAGTAGCGTGACTATCAATGGGAATGCCCGCCCCGTCCTTATTTTCGACGGACATTGCGGCTTCTGCCGCATCTGGCTGGACTATTGGCGCCAACTCACGGGCGGCCGCATCGAGTACCTTGCTTCGCAGGACGTAGGCGATCGCTTTCCGCAGATTCCCCGCGAGGCCTATTCGCAGTCGGTGCAACTGGTACGCCCGGATGGGAGTGTCGCGAGCGGCGCGCGCGCCGTATTTGAATCGCTGGGCAAGGAACACATCTATCGCTGGATCTCCGGACCCAGCGAATTCGCGTACCGTATCATCGCGCCTCATCGAAATTTCTTCTACCAACTCACTCGCTTCACCTTCGGCACGCGCATCGAGCCCACGCGCTTTGAAGCCACTCAGTGGCTATTTCTACGCGCCCTGGCGCTGATCTATGCGATTGCCTTCGGATCGCTCGCGCTCCAGGTGACCGGCCTGATCGGCGAACACGGTTTGGTCCCGGTAGCGCCATTTCTCGCTTCGGTGGAAAGAACCGGTTCCCTGCTGCGCTTCGTGGCCGTCCCCAGCCTGTTCTGGTTCGCCAACGACGACACCACGCTTGTCGGGCTCTGCTTTGCCGGCATGGTCTTCTCGGCCATGCTGTTTCTCACCGGCTTCTCGCGCGGGAAATTCGAGCGTTTGATCCCGATAATACTGTTCGTCTTGTATCTGTCTTTTGCCTCTGTCGGCCAGGAGTTCCTGTCCTTCCAGTGGGATTCATTGCTGCTCGAAGCCGGATTTCTGGCGATCTTTATAAGCCAAAATCGCATCGTGCCGTGGCTATTCCGCTGGCTGGTTTTCCGCCTGTTCTTCCTGTCGGGCGCCGTTAAGCTGCTGAGCGGCGATCCCAACTGGCGCAACTTGTCGGCGGTGGGATTCCACTGGCACACGCAGCCGCTACCGACTGTGCTTGCCTGGTATGCCGACAAGCTTCCCGCCGGCTTCCAGCATTTCGCTACCGCCGCCACGCTGGTAATCGAGGTGGCCGTGCCGTTTTTGATTTTCTTTCCGCGCCGTATGCGTATCTTCGGCGCCTGGTGTTTAATTGGGATGCAAGTGCTGATCTTCGCAACCGGCAACTATACCTTTTTCAATCTACTGACGGTCGCGCTGACCCTGTTCCTGTTCGATGATCAGGCGCTCGCCCGCTTTGTACCCGCCCTCAATCGGGAACGGCTCGCCGAACGCAGTGAGGGCCGGGTCGCGCCCATCGCCGCCCGCGTCGTCGCCGTGATCGTGATGCTGCTGAGTTTGTCGCACCTTTTTGAAACCTTCAATAATGGCCGCCTGCCTCTGGTACTGAACGCCCCGCTGCGCTACACGGCGCCGCTCCAGATCGTCAATACCTACGGACTCTTCGCGGTGATGACTACCGAGCGCATCGAGATTATCTTAGAAGGCTCGGCTGACGGCCAAACCTGGCGTCCTTACGAATTCAAGTACAAGCCGGGGGACGTCAATCGCGCGCCCGCCTGGGTTGCTCCCTACCAGCCGCGTTTGGACTGGCAGATGTGGTTTGCAGCGCTCAGTAACTACCAAACGAACCCATGGTTTGTGAGCCTAACTCTGCGGCTGCTCGAGGGTTCGCCCGAGGTCCTGGGACTGCTTGGCAGCAACCCATTCCCCAACCAGGCGCCACGCTATATTCGCGCCACCGCCTACGAATATACCTTTACGGATCGCGAAACCCATCGCCGCACTGGTGCCTGGTGGAACCGCGAGCGGCGGGGTTTGTACCTTCCGCCCGTCGGACTGCGCTCAGCCGAAGCGCACTGAAAGAGCCCGGCCTGTAACCTAAACTTGTAGGGATGGGTCTTAATTACTGGATGAGGCCGATCCTTGAAATAGCGGTGTTCCTGGGGCTCCTGTTGTCGCCAACGGGCTTCGCGCAGGAGCAAGCCGCGGGCCGCGCTCTAGGCGTGGTCACGAAAATGGACGCCGCTGCGCGCCAGATCACACTCAAGACCGATGCCGGAGAGGTCGCCGTCACGGTCGATCCCAAAGCCAAGTTGCTGCGCGTGGCCCCGGGTGCGACTTCATTGGCGAATGCCGCCGCCATCGAACTCACCGACATTAATGTAGGCGACCGATTGCGTGCGCGCGGGCGCACCGGTGAGGACAAATCGCTGGCGGCGCTCGAAATCGTGGTGATTTCGCAAAGCGATATCGCGAATAAGCAGGCGGCCGAGCGCGCCGATTGGGATCGCCGCGGGGCCACCGGCATCGTCGCGGAGGTCGCGGCGGATTCGATCACCATCAATCTGCGCACGCTGGCGGGCGTCAAACCCTTGGTAATCACGCCTGCGCCCAACGCCGTGGTGCGGCGCTACACACCCGATTCCGTGAAGTTTGCCGATGCCAAGCCGTCTAAGCTTTCAGACATCCGCAAAGGCGACCAAGTGCGCGCCCGCGGCGATAAATCGCCGGATGGTTTGCAGATGACTGCCGAGGAAATCGTATCCGGCCAGTTCAAGATGATCGCCGGCCTGGTGCTTTCGGTGGACCCGCAGGAAAACGTGATCCGCATTAACAATATCGAGACCAAGAAGCCCCTGACCGTGAAGATTTCGACAGACTCAACGCTGAAGAAACTGCAACCCCAGCTGGCGCAGGTGATCGCCAATCGTCTGCACGGGGTGGCGGTTCCCGAAGGCGGCGGTCCTGCCGGGCCAGGCGGTTTTGCCGGACGTGGTCCAGGCGGAGGCCGGGGCCCAGGTGGATTTGCTGGCGGACGCGGTGGTAATGCCGATCTGCAATCGATGATCGATCGAACCCCCGCAATCAAAGTCTCCGATCTCATGATTGGCGATGCCATCATTGTGTCGAGCGTAAACGGTGCGAATCCAGAGCAAATCACCGCGATCACGCTGTTGGCGGGTGTGGAAGCCATTCTGACCAAGCCGGGAACGCGAGAAATGTCTCTCGGCGATTGGAACGTCGGTGGCGGCGCTGATCTGGGCGGCATCGGACAGTAGACGACGATGACGATCTTCCAGCGATCGCTCCGCGCGTGTGCTCTTGCTCTGCTTGCGTTGACGCTTTCGGCGCAAACGCCCGCCAGTCTCCGGGGAACTGTGACCGATCCTTCAGGCGCCGGCGTGCCGGGCGCCAGTGTCACGGTGACCGGCCCGGCGGGATTGGTACGCGTCGTCAAGACCGGCAGCGACGGCGGCTACGCCTTCACCGGGTTGCCTCCCGGCAGCTACACCTTACGAATCGCCGCGACCGGATTTTCACTGTTCGAGAATATGCAACTCGAACTGACCGCCGCGCGAGCGACCACCGCTGACGCGAGGCTTGCGATCGCCGCTGAAAAACAAGAGGTCACCGTTGCCGAAACCACGCAATTGGAACTGGACCCCTCGAAGAATGCGGGCGCGCTGGTGCTCAGCGGCACGGATCTCGACATGTTATCGGACGATCCCGACGATCTGCAAAACGACCTGATGGCGCTCGCGGGACCCGCCGCTGGCCCCAATGGCGGACAGATCTTCGTGGACGGTTTCAGCAACGGCCAGTTGCCGCCCAAGGATTCCATCCGCGAGATCCGCGTCAACTCCAATCCGTTTTCGGCGGAGTTCGATCGCATCGGTTTTGGCCGCATCGAAATTCTTACCAAACCCGGCACCGATAAACTGCATGGCTCGGTGTTTTACCAGACCGATAGCGGCGCGCTCGACGCCCGCAATCCGTTTGCAACCACCAAGCCTTCATTCCTCACCAAGCAGTTCCAGGGCAACTTAGGTGGTTCCCTTAGTAAGAAAGCCTCGTTCTTTTTGGATTTTAGCGACCGGCATCAGGATGATCAGGCTCTGGTTAAAGCTACGATTCTCGGTCCCGATTTCCTGCCTACGCCGCTGACTGAAAATGTGCCGACGCCCGCCTCGCGGCTTTCCGTTAGCCCGCGCCTCGATTATCAATTGGGAACCAAACTTACTTTGCAGGCGCGCTATACCTGGACCCGGATCACGCAAGACAATACCGGCGTCGGTGGATTCAATCTGCCGGCCGAAGGCGTCAACGCCGCGACCACGACCCAATCCGCGCAATTGACTGGGACCTGGATGGTGAACGCGCGCGCGATTAATGAAAGCCGGTTTCAATACACTCGCTCGGCCAATTCACAAACCGCGGTGAGCGACGCCCCCACCATCAGCGTGAGCGGGTACTTCACTGGAAACGCGGCCACCCAGGGGCCACAATACACCAACCAGGGCAGCTACGAATTTCAGAATTACACTTCCTTGACGCGGGGCACGCATTTTCTAAAAATCGGCGCGCGCCTGCGGGCGACGCGCGAGGCAGATTTCAGCGACACGAATTTCAACGGCACCTTCAACTTCTCATCGCTCAACGATTACCTTGCCACTTTGCAGGGCAACGCGTTCAAGGCGTTTCAATACGTAGTCACGGCCGGAACTCCGCTGCTGCACGTCAACCAGGTGGATGTCGCCCCCTTTATTCAGGACGACTGGCGCGTCATCCCCAGTCTCACGCTGAGTCTGGGCTTGCGCTACGAGGTGCAGAGCAACGTTCACGACACCGGCCACTTCGCTCCCCGTCTGGGCGTGGCGTGGGGACTGGGCGGAGGACAGGGACGGCTGCGCCAACCGAAAACGGTGATCCGGGGAGGGTTCGGGCTGTTCTATGACCGCTTCGCGCTGGCGCAGGTGCTAAACGCCGAGCGTTTCAATGGTGAAGTGCAACAGCGCTATGTGGTGCAAGATCCGCAATTTTTTATTGGCAACATTCCTTCGATGTCGCAGCTTGCCCTCGGGCAGCCGGTGACAACTTATCGGATCGATCCCGGTCTGGTTGCGCCGCGCATCATTCAAAGCGCTATTGGGATCGACCGCCAGTTGCCCAAGAATATCTCGCTGTCGCTCAACTACACCGATTCACGAGGCGTGCACGAGTTGCGCACCGTGAACATCAACGCGCCGCTGCCGGGGACGTTCCCGGCCGGTCCCATCTTCCCGATGAGCAGCGCGAATCCGGTGTATCAGTACGAATCCAGCGGCTTGTTCAAGCAGAACCAGTTCACCGTGAATATCAATGCCCGGTTGAACGCGCGCTACACCATGTTCGGCTTCTACAATCTGGGGCACGCCCATTCGAATACCGACGGGGTGAACTCCTTCCCGGCCAACTCTTACGATTTTACGAACGAATGGAGCCGGGCCCAGTTCGACATCCGGCATCGCGCGGTGATGGGGGGAAGCCTAACGGCTCCGTTGGGAATCCGGCTGAACCCGATGTTAATTTTCGCGTCTGCCGCTCCCTTCAATATCGTGGCGGATCAGGATCTGAATGGGGATACCATCGCCAACGATCGGCCCTCGTTCGCGAGCGCCTCGAGCATAGCGGCCAGCAACGCTGCGGTGGCGGCCGGCGGGCGTCCATTCGTGTTCGCGACTCCCTACGGGCTTCTGAATTCCCAACCCGCGCCTGGCGAGACTATCATCCCGCGCAACTTCGGCAATGGCTTCGGGAGCTTGACGATTAACATGCGCGTCAGCCGGACCTGGGGTTTCGGCGAGCCGACGGCGCGCCCGGCAACTGGCGCCGGGGGCGGAGGAGGCGGTCCGCGAGGCGGCGGTCTACGCGGCGGTGGTGGGCGTGGGGGTGGCGGAGGTGGTCCCGTTGGCTTCTTTGGAGCGGCAACCACCGCGAAACGCTACAACCTGACAGCCAGCGTCGAAGTTCGGAACCTGCTGAATTCCGTGAACCCCAGCGCGCCGGTGGGGACTTTGGGCTCGCCATTCTTCGGCGACTCGTTGGGGATTACCAACGGCTTCGGAGCTTTCGGAGGCGGCGGAGGTGGCGGAGCCCAGACCGCCAATCGCCGGCTGGAACTGCAACTGCGCTTCAGCTTTTGAACTTGGCTATTGCCATTGCCAGGACGCCAGCGGAGTGATGGCGGTGAAACTGCCGTTCAAGAAGTGCATCGCCAGCACATTGATGTAAACCCCGCTGGTGGACACTTCGAATGTCCCGCGCTTCCCTACTAATTGCGGATATTTCTGGGTGAGCGTGAAGGCGGTGTGGCCGAGACCCGCTAGAGCGAAGCTATCGGTGAGCAGCGGGACCCCATTTTCGTCGCGGAAGATCAAAGAAATCGTGCCGGATGTGGAAGCCGTTTGATTTACGATGGCGAATCCGGTGGCGGCGCCGTTCAGGTGGTCGAAGGGCATCGCGAACCGGCTCCCTAGACTGCTATCCAGCGCCTCGGAGGATTCGTAGTTGGGCTGGCCGGATAACACGCGCCGGAAAATAGCAGTTCCTCCGATGGTGCCGGGCGTGTCGAGATAAGCCCACCCTTGGGTGAGCGGCACCGCGGTGCCGCTAGTTTCGATGGTGCTCGCACCGTGCGCCGCGACCGTGCCGGTGATGGTAGAAGAGGTTCCCGAGGTGGTGGGAAAGACCGCCGGCGTGCCGTCGTCGGCGTAGAACCTCAAGGTGAAGGACGCTGCGGTGTTGTCGAGGTTCACCACGGTGAAAATAGTTTTCCATCCGTCTCCGTCGACGACGTGCGGAATCACACTAGGACCGCCGGTAATCGTCTCCGCCGCGAACGCCTGCACGCCCACCCCGAGAAGGGCCAGCCACAACGCAAGTTTCATTGCGAGTTTCCTCCGCTCGAAAAATAGCCTGAAAAGCTGCTTCAAATATAGCCCAGCGGTCTTAGCGCAGGGCTTCGGCCCAGTCCGTGGTGACTTTCCGGATGTCAACAAACTCAAAGCCGTCCACGCCGGCGGGCGCCGAGAAGCGGGTTACCCGGTGGGCGCCTCGAGTGATGAAGTGGAGGCCCCACACGCCGTCGCCTAGCCGCCGGTGAAACTTGTCCCGGAAGCCGATCATGACGTAAACCGAATCGATGGTGTACGGACAGGCATTGGTCCAATCGGCCCAATAATGCTCGCTATCCATTCTGGTCAACGCATGAACCTGAAAGCACTCGGACACCGCCGGTTTCTCACCCGCCAGTGCGGCGACCGCCAGGAACAAAAATATCAGCGCGCGTTTCATGAGGGAGGCTTGATCAGGATGCCACGCCTGAGGTGCCGCTGTCAAAAGGACGCCCAGGGGTTTCGCTTAGGGGCGATGGCCAGAGCTCGCCGCCCAATACGATAGTGGTAGTGTGATCCAGGAAGTGACTTAAGTAAAGGAATTCGATGAAAAAGATTCATGTCGACGATTTTCGAGTGCGTGCCGGAAAAAAGGTCGATCTCAGCAAGTGTCCCACCCAGGTGCAACCGGTTTATGAGTCCAAAGAGCAATATAAGGCCCTGATCGCCGATCATATCGACAAGTTGAGCGCGCGGCAAAACCTGTTGTATGCGTCGAACCAATATGCGCTGCTGCTAATCTTCCAGGCGATGGATGCAGCCGGGAAGGACAGCGCGATTAAGCATGTCATGTCGGGCGTCAATCCTCAGGGATGCCAGGTGTTCAGCTTCAAGCATCCGAGCGCCGAGGAATTGGCACACGACTTCCTGTGGAACGCAACACGGCGGCTGCCGGAGCGCGGGCATATCGGCATCTTCAATCGCTCCTATTACGAGGAGGTGTTGATCGTTCGCGTGCATCCCGAGATTCTCCGCGGCGAGAATCTTCCGCCTGAATTATTGGATAAAGACACGCTCTGGCACGACCGTTATCGATCGATTGTCGACTTGGAGCGGCACTTGCATCGCAATGGCACCCGGATCCTCAAGTTTTTCCTGCATCTCTCGAAGGAAGAACAGCGCAAGCGCTTTCTCAAGCGCATCGATGAGCCGGAAAAGAACTGGAAATTCAGCGCCGATGACGTCAAGGAGCGGGGCTTCTGGAAGGATTATATGAAAGCCTACGAGGCATGCCTCAGCGCCACCAGCACGCGGTTCGCGCCGTGGTACGTGGTCCCCGCCGATGACAAGGAAACCGCGCAGTTGATCGTTTCGCGGGTGGTGCTGGATGCGCTAAAGGACTTGAAGATGGCATATCCGAAATCCGACCCGGCGCGTCGTAAGGAATTGCAGGAGATCCGCAAAGTGCTGGAGAAAGAGAAATCGTAGTCGAGCAAGCCGTGGGGGAGGTCCACGTGAGGCTTCTGTTTTGTCAATCCCGAATGAATTTGGCGACGCTTGTCAAAGCCATGCTGGAAGCCGGAAATTAGTGGTTTGCAATCGGCCAATGAGCCGCCCGCTGTCGTCTACACTGGAAAGTTGAATGTCGACTCTTGAGTGCGTCTGTAGCGGGATACCAGTGACGATCGGACAGATTCACAAAGAGCAGCGGACGCGTGCCCCTAAAGGAACGAGTTGCTGCCTGGTCCCGGTGCGGTTGCTTCTCTTCGTGGTCCTGCCGCTGATGCTGTGCGCCGCGCAGGAGCAGGACGCGGCTGTCAGGAATCCAGCCGATCTCAAAAACCTTACTCTTGAAGAGCTTTCTCAAATTGAAGTTACCACCCCTTCGAAAGCGCCGGCGCGGGCTTTTCAAACCGCAGCGGCGATCAGCGTCATAACTGGCGAGGATATCAAGCGGTCCGGCGCGACTTCGATTCCCGAGGCCTTGCGGCTCGCTCCGGGGGTGGAGGTTGCACGCATCGACGGGAATAAGTGGTCGATCGGAATACGCGGCTTCGGGAGCAGACTCTCCCGGTCAGTTCTGGTGCTCATCGACGGACGAACGGTTTATACCCCACTTTTTTCGGGCACGTATTGGGAGGTGCAGGATACTCTCATGGATGACATCGACCGGATCGAGGTCATCCGCGGACCTGGAGGCACCATCTGGGGACCGAACGCGGTGAACGGCGTAATTAATGTCATCACCAAGGACGCACATGACACTCAGGGTATGCTGGCCTCGGTCGGAGGCGGCAACGAAGAGCAAGGTTTCGCCAATTTCCGTTACGGGGGCGGCACCGAGGATTTCGCATATCGAGTCTATGGCAAAGCTTTCACTCGCGGGCCTGAATCCCACACCGACGGGCGGAACTTCGACGACTGGCGGGCGGCGCAGACCGGTATGCGGCTGGATTGGGCCGGCCGCCACCAGGACAAGTTCACCCTGCAAGGAGATCTTTATGACGAGGAGGCAGGTGAGAGTGTACAAGCCACCAGCTATACGCCGCCCTTCTCCTGGATTGCGAATGACAATGCGCTGCTTTCCGGCGGTAACGTCATGGCGCGGTGGGCGCGTCCCCTGGCGGAGGGTAACGACCTCCAGGTTCAGGCGTATTATGATCGCACCAACCGCCACGAGCCCAATTTCGGCGAGACGCGAAACACCTTTGACGTTGATTTCCTCCAACGCCTGCGATTGCCGGCGCGGCAACAAGTCTCTTGGGGATTGGGGATGCGCTTCAGTCCGGTCCACGACATTGAGGTAGTCTCCGGCCTGACTTTCCGGCCGAACGACAGGACCGACTACCTTCTCACCGGATTTCTACAAGACGACATCGGGTTGGTGGATCACCGCTTGACGCTGACTCTGGGGACGAAAGTATTGCGTACCAATTTCGCCGATCTTAGCCTGGAGCCGAGCGTCCGCCTGCTGTGGACTCCAACCGGGCGTGATACCGTTTGGGCTGCGTTCACGCACGGCGTGAGGACACCCTCAGACGCTGAGGAAAACTTCAATCTTTCCGGCTTTCTCGGCTCGGCTTCTGACGGCACTCCATCCTTCGCGCGCTTTAACGCCAACAACGCCTTTGCACCGGAACAACTGAACGGTTATGAATTAGGGTATCGTCGCCTGCTGGGCAGAAGTGTCTATCTTGATATCGCCGGATTTTATAATCACTATCACGATCTGTTCGACGAAGAAATCGCCGGAAGCACGTTTCTGGAGACATCACCCGCGCCCGCACATTTCCTGCTCCCTGCGCAGTTCCGCAACGGTCTTCGGGGCGCCACCGAAGGGGGAGAAATCGCCCCGGAGTGGCGGCCAACCAGTTTTTGGCGACTGCGAGGATCGTATTCCTATCTGCATATGAACCTTGGAAAATCACCGGGTTCGGGAGACATTGGAACCGCGCCCATAATCGAAGGGTCCAGTCCGGGGCACCAGGTTTTGGTGCAATCCGCGATCGACATAAAAAAGACTTTTCAGTTCGACCTCACCTACCGCTATACCAGCGCTTTGCCAGGCCAAAACGTGCCGTCCTATTCGACTGGCGACGCCCGTTTCAGTTGGCGCCGGAGCCACGTCGAAGTCTCGCTAGTCGGAAGAAACCTGCTTCAGCCATCGCATTTTGAGTACGGCGGCGAGCCTGGGCCCATGGTTGCTATTAAGAGAAGCGTCTACGCGAAAATCGCATGGACCCAGTAAACCAAATCCGGCTCCGGCAGCGCCGGCAATATACGCGTCGGTTCTTGCGGAATCTTGCCGTTTTGCTGTCTCTGCTCGCCGGCCTATGGCAGCGGGTGGGCGCCGCCGATGAACAGAGCCTGGAGTATCAGGTTAAAGCCGCGTTCTTGCTAAATTTTGCCAAGTTCACAGAATGGCCCAGTTCGGCTTTTCGCAGTGCAGACGCGCCGCTCTCGATCTGCATCCTCGGAGATGACCCCTTCGACGGCGTTCTAGACCAGATGATCCGAGGCGAAGCTATCAATGGAAGGAAACTTGCCGTTCTACAGATCAAACGGCAACCACGACCGCAGACCTGCCAAGTTCTGTTCATGGGCAAAACGCAAAAGGACATTCGCAGAACGCTGGCCGACTTAGGGTCTGGGGTACTGACGGTCGGCGAAGAGGAAAGCTTCTTAAGGGAAGGCGGCATGATCACATTTGTGATCGAGAACCGGCGAACGCGGTTCGATGTCAACCCAGCCGCGGCGGACAGCGCCGGATTAAAGCTCAGCTCCAAGCTGCTCAGCGTTGCACGAACGGTGAAAAAATAGCATGGTAAACCGGCGCAGATCCTCCTTATGGTCGTTCCGCGATCTGCCTATCGCCCGCAAACTGCTGATCACCCTCCTCGCGACACTCACCGCGGCTCTGGTGCTCTCCGGAGCCGGTATTTTGATTGCGGATTCCCTCCTTTTTCGTGGGTATCTACAGAACGATTTCGATACGCTCGCCCAAATCGTCGCGGATAACACGACCGCTCCACTCGCGTTCAACGATCCGCGCGCGGCGGCTGAGACACTGGCTGCCCTCAAAGCAAGAACCCACTTGGTGATTGCTTGCATCTATCGCGTCAACGGCACACTATTCGCCACCTATAGACGCCCGGACGCACTCTACGGATGTCCTTCATCCGCGGCGCAGCCGCCAACCGAACGGGCCGGCGGTGACCAAACCATCTCGCGCCCGATTCTACTCACTGGACGGCGGATCGGGACGCTGGTCCTGCGCTACGATCTGGCCCAGATCGCAGAGCGCAGGGCGTTGTACGGCGCCATGGTACTGGGTATGCTACTGGCATCCAGTATCATTGCGGTACTGCTCTCCTCACGGTTGCGCGCTATAATCGCAATGCCCATCGCTCAGTTGGTGAACGCCACCAGAGCGGTTGCAGACACTGCGGACTATGGCATCCGCGTGCAAAAGCTTTCCGAAGACGAGCTGGGCTCGCTGGTAGATCGATTCAACGAAATGCTGAGCGTCATTCAATCGCGCGACGATCACCTCACAACAGCCTTACGAGACCTGGAAACGGCTCTCAGCGAGGCTGAGAAAGCGCGCAAACGCTTCCACTTCATGGCCGAATCGATGCCGCAAAAGATCTTCACGGCGGAACCCAGCGGCAATATCGACTACTTCAACCAGCAGTGGACGGAGTTCACGGGGCTCTCGTTCGAGCAGATCCAGAACTGGGGTTGGACCCAATTCATTCATCCCGACGATCTGGAGGAGAACATCCGGCTTTGGCAACAGTCGATCGCTACCGGTGAACCGTTCCACCTCCAGCACCGATTCCGCCGCGCTGACGGAGTCTACCGGTGGCACCTCAGCCGGGCGCACGCCATGCGCGACGCGCAGGGGAAAATCTCGATGTGGATCGGCTCCAACACGGAAATTCACGAGCAGAAGGAGAAAGAGGAGGAATTGCGGCGGGCCAATGATGACCTCCAGCAGTTCGCCTATTCGGCCAGTCACGACCTGCAGGAACCGATTCGCAACGTCGCAGTCTACAGTGAAGTCGTGGCGCGGAGATACAGCAAGGTGCTGGATGCGGAGGGCCAAAAATTTCTCGGATTCTTAACCGAAGGTGGACGCCGCCTGGCAACGCTCGTCGACGATCTCCTGGCGTACACCCGAGCGGGGGCCGTGGAAGGCCTTCCCGGAACCGTGAATGCGGGATCGGTCCTGCAACAGACGCTCGCGACGTTAGGAGAAGCGATTCGGGAAAACCATGCGATCGTCACCGCCGACCCGCTCCCGGAGGTGCACATCGGCGAAGCACATCTCCAACAAGTGTTTCAGAACTTGATTGGCAACGCTCTCAAATACCGCAATGAAGATTCACCGCGCATCCACATCAGCGCGACCAATCAGGGCGCCGCGTGGCGCTTTGCGGTTGAGGACAACGGGATCGGCATCGATCCACAATACAAGGAGAAAATCTTTGGTGTATTCAAACGACTTCACCGCGAACAGAAATACGGCGGCACTGGCATCGGCCTCGCGATTTGCCAGCGTGTGGTTGAACGCTATGGCGGACGAATTTGGGTCGACTCCGCTCCCGGAAAAGGAGCAATCTTCTACTTCACCCTCCCGCATCTCGCTCCACAAGCCCGCTCCACGGCGACTGATAGCTCTGCTGGCTGAAGATAACCTTCCCGACGCACTTCTGGTGGACGAAGCGATTCAGATGGCAGGTCTGCCGGTCGAACTCCATGTGGAGCCGGACGGGGAACGAGCATTGGATTTCTTGATGCGAGCAGAACGCGACCCCAACGCTCCGCGTCCGCACCTGGTGTTGCTGGATCTCAATCTGCCAAAAATAGATGGTCTTGCAGTGCTTCGCTGGCTGCGTGAACGTGACGAATGGAAGACGTTGCCGGTGATGATTATTACTTCCTCAGATGCCCCCGAGGATCGCGGCGGGGCAGCAACCTTCGCCAGCGGCTACTTCCGCAAGCCTGCAAACTATGAAGCCTTTTTGCGGTTGGGGCCGGTCCTCAAACAATTTCTTGAAGAGAACGGTCTACTCCAGGGCGAATAAAGCCACGAGGGTCCGAAGCCGTCTTAGCGGTAGCAGGCCGCTTGCAATTCGTACATGCTAGCGTACCTTCCCCCACTCGCGATCAGTTCGTGATGAGTTCCTTCTTCGTGAATTTCGCCGTCCTTCAGAACTACGATACGGTCGGCCATGCGGACGGTCGAAAGGCGATGCGAAATCAACACGGCGATTTTGCCCTCCGTGAGTTCAGCGAAGCGGCTGAAAACCTCGAATTCAGCTAGCGCGTCGAGTGCGGCAGTAGGTTCGTCCAGGATCAGAATACCGGCGTCGCGCAGGTAGGCGCGGGCGAGAGCAAAGTTTTGCCATTCGCCTCCAGAAAGATCGGTTCCTTCTTCGAAGCGCTTTCCGAGCATTTGATCCAGACCGTGGGGCAGCGAGTCGATGATCCTCTCTGCACCGCTCCGGCGTGCGGCCTCGGCCAGACGAGCGTGATCGCGTGCGCACTCAATGCTGCCCAGCGTGATATTTTCCCGCGCCGTCATGTCGTAATGCATGAAATCCTGAAAGATGACGCCAATCTCACGACGCAATGAGTCTATATCGTACTCGCGGAGGTCGATTCCATCTAGCAAAATCTTGCCGCTGGTTGGCTCGTAAAGGCGAGGTATCAGCTTAACCAGGGTAGTCTTACCTTGGCCATTTTCACCCACTACTGCGATCCGCTCGCCGGCCCCGATTCGCAAATTGACATCCTTGAGAATCAAGTTCTGGGATCCCGGGTACGCGAAGGAAACGTTGCGGAATTCAAACCCATCGCGAATCGCACGCGGAGCCGGGATTGCATTCACAGCATTGCGGATTTTCGGTTTGACCGCGAGCAACCCAAACAAGTCCGTGAGGAACAGCAACTGATGGGTAATGTCGGTGAAGCTCGAAAACACGGATTGTACTTGGCGGCTGCAGCCGGCCAGAGCGCCCGCTACAAAGGTCAGCTCGCCCAGTGTCAGCTTACCCTGGAGAGTTCGAAACAGCAGCACTGCGTATACGGCATAATACCCGAGCGATCCAATCACCGCAAAGATCGCTCCGCTGCGAAGACGGCGCCTCGCCAGATTTCGGTTACGACCGATCACTTCGTCATTGATCTGGGAGAATCGATCCTGCAAGAATTCGCCGATCTTGAAAAGCTTCAGTTCCTTGGCGCTTTCCTTCTTGGTTCCTAGCTCTCGTAGATAATCCATTTCCCGGCGCAAGGGCACGAGACTGTAAGCCAAGGCGTAGCCCAAGGACGCAAAGTGGCTCTCGCCGAGGAAGGCCGGCACAACCGCGAGGATCAGCAAAGCGAACATCAACGGCGAGAACAACATCACACCTACGGACAAGGAGACCAAAGTAATGAGCTGCTGGAGCATCTCGCCGAGCGCCCGCAGGATTCCGATGCGATCCGTGGTCTGGCAGCGGGCGCGCTCCAGTTGGTCATAGTAGCGGGGATTCTCGAAAGACTCCAGATCCAGAGTCGACGCGTGTTTCATGACCATAAGGCCAGAGTTTTTTGCGAACTCATCGGCAATTCGGCCATCCCAATAGTCCACGGCTCGGCCTAGAACCGCCCCCACTGCACCAATGCCAAATTCCGCCGTGAGGAGAAACCACAGCAACTGGGTAGGAGTGCCGGGGTGGCGGATCGCGTTGACCACCAGATCGATGATCATCTTCCCGATCCAGAGGCCCGCCAACGGCAAAAGTCCGATGATAAGCCGGGAAGAGAGTTCCGCTGCGATCAGGACGCTGGCGGTTCGCCAGAGCAAGGCGACCACTTGCGGTAGATTTTTCAAAGCCCGAACCTGATTTTTCCGGGTCGCCAAGTAACTATTCCAGTGCCGCCTCATAATCCTTGTCAGCTAAGTTAAGATCTCAATCGACGAAGCTAAATTCGGCCTCGCCTATCTGCCGGGCACGTTGCAATCGTCTGGCCAAGCCGTGAACTATTGGTTTTGAACCCGAAAAGCGACACATAAGTACCCTAGAGCCCTCCGGCCACGTCGTAAAACTTTATACAATAGGGTTCGGGCAGGGGTGCGTTTTACATCCATGTTTTGTGCTGAGTTTTGTGCTAGTTGGCGCCTGTATGGCCGAGTCGTCGGAGGACTGGCCCTAGCCCTGTCCATTGGCACCGGCGTTGTCCACGGGGCAGAACGGCCGGCGATTCCCAACACTCCGACGCTTAGCAAGATCGACGTCGATCTTCTCGATGACATCTCACGGCGTTCCTTCCATTACTTCTGGGAGCAGGCGTCTCCACGCACCGGACTAGTGTTCGATCGCGCGGTGACGATTGGCAAAACCGAGGATGATCGCCAAAATCCAGTGGCGAGTGTGGCGGCGACCGGATTCGGGTTAGCGGCAGTTTGCATCGCCCAGGATCATCGCTGGATCGGACGGGAGGCGGCTCGTGAACGGGTCGTCACTACTCTGCGATTCTTAGCTCACGAATCGCCGCAGGAACACGGCTGGTTTTATCACTTCCTCGACGCTGATTCGGGGGTGCGGGCTTGGCACAGCGAGGTTTCCTCCATTGACACCGCGCTCTTGCTCGCCGGTGTGCTCACCGTTCGCCAATGTCTTGAAGACGATCCTGAAATTGTGAACCTGGCAAATACCATCTATGCCCGGGTGGACTTTCCATGGATGATGGATGGCAACAGTACTCATTTTTCGCACGGCTGGACGCCAGAAAATGGATTCCTGCCGTATCGCTGGGATACTTACAGCGAGTTGCTGATCTTGTACGTGCTGGGTATCGGCTCTCCCACGCATCCGATTCCAGTGGATACTTGGGGAACCTGGAAATTGCCGGTTGTCGAATCCGGCGGGAACACCTACATCGGAGGGGGGCCGTTATTCATCCATCAGTATTCCCAGGCTTGGCTCGATCTTCGGGATCGCGCTCGCGCGGCCCCATCGGTCACCGAGCCCTCTGCTCGAGCACCTTCGAGTTCCCCTTTGAGCGTGGACTATTACGCGAACTCAGTAACCGCCACTCGCGCTCAACGGGCATACTTCATCAGCCTTTCCTCGCACTTCAAAGGATATTCTCCTGATGTATGGGGGATCACTGCGTCCGATAGCGCGAAGGGTTATACGGACTGGGGGGCGCCGGACCATCCGCGGATCGATGGCACCGTGGTTCCCAGCGCCGCTGCCGGGTCTTTGATGTTTACGCCGGATATCTGTATTCCGGCCATGCGGACAATGTTGTTGAAGTACGGGAAGAGTATATACGGCCGCTACGGATTCGCCGATGCGTTTAATCCCGAAAGCGGGTGGGTGAGCCCTTACGTAATCGGCATTGATGCGGGTATCACGTTGCTGAGCGCTGAAAATTTGCGAACCGGGCGCGTGTGGCATTGGTTTATGGCAAATGCGGCTCCCGAACATGCATTGGATTTGGTAGGCCTGAAGCGATTGAATCCCGAGCCGGCAAAGATCGATCGAGCGACCCCCGGCGATTCGGTGCGTACGATTCAATAAGACTCGTGCTACTCGTGCGTAGCGTATTCATGGCCCACGCCACCAAATCGTTCATTGAGAGCAAGCCAATGACGGTGCTGCCATCTAGAACCGGTAGATGGCGGATATTACGAGACGTCATCAAACGCATGCACTCTTCGATACTGGTTTCCGGATTGACGTAGTACACGGACTTTGTCATGATTTCGTAGACCCGGGTCTCACGAGACGGCCTGCCATCGACAATAGCTCTGCGCGCATAGTCGCGCTCGGATAAGATGCCGTCCAGCTTCTGGGCGCTGAGGACGACCAGCGCGCTGCTCTGGTTTTCCGCCATGCGCTCGATCGCCTCAAACACAGTCGCTTCGGGCGATATCGACCACGACGCAGGATCTCGATTGTCTCGAGCGAGAAGCAATTTGACCGGTTCGTCAAAGCGAATCGCAGTTTCAGAATCTAGCAGAGGTACTTGCATAATACCTTTCTAATGTCGCTTAAAATACTGAACTTCTCGCTCGTGCTTCTCAGCAGCTTCGCGAGTCCCGAAAGTACCCAAATTCTTGCGTTTCTTGGTCTTGGGGTCTAGCTTTCTCGAATACAGGCGGTATTCACCGGATTTCAGCTTTCTGATCATTTTAAATGCACACTCCGCATTTTGTTATGCAACCCATGAGCCAGTTGCTCTACGCAGGAATGGGTTCCGGATTCGGATCAATCACGTCCGGATCGGGGTCTTCCGGTTCGCGGATAGGCGCCGGCGCGGGTCCAGGCTCTCGCGGATCCGGATCGGGCGGCGGAAGTTTCGGGTCTGAGTTTCGCATACGTACTATGGGGAGGAGGTTCATGTCTATAACGTTTCAGTGCGGCACGACGGGCGCCGCCGAGACCGTTGCTTCTAGCTGCATCAACTCAGCCATTAATTTTACCCACTCCTTTTTTTCTTTCTCAGCATCTTTCGGCTTCTTGGCGTAAACCGGTTCGCTCGCGCCCGCATAAAAGACGAGGATGTTGGAGCGGAGATTTGGATCCAGGCCGGCGAATTTATGTTCGGTGAGTTTATCTACCAGTTTTGCGTAGGCTTCATCGGCGCCTTGATAAGTCCCAATGCGGGTTAGATCGCCAACATCGAAATTTCGATTCGGAAGTTGCAGTTGACCGCGATCCACAGCGGCGAGCAGCTCTTTATAGGTAGCGACAGTAGTATTGAAGCTGGCCATGAACAGCTTTTCCACTTCCGGCGTCGGCTTGCGAAATTGCAGAGACTTGAGCGGCCCCACCTTGGGTAGGACTCGGATCAGCCAGGCAATGAGCCGAGTCTTAATTCCGGGACGCTGATAATCTTTTCCCCAGTCTTTTTCATAGCTGGATCGCGAGAGATTATACAGGAACTTCTTTCGCGTGATGCCGGGAACTTCCTTGGTGATCTTATCGCCTTCGAGACGCCAGGCAACCCGGGTCATCTCCGGAATCACTGAACTCACCCCGTACCTGTAGGAGCCTAACGCGAGATCTATGTTTGTGAATGCATCCTTCATCTCGAGGCCATAGGTTTCCCTAAACGCACGTTCCAGTGCGGGCTTAGCGACTTCAAATCCAATGAACTTGTGGTACTGATTGGACGCGTACCGTTGATTGGCCACTTGCAGCACGTCAAGTCCAAACTCGGTTCTCAGATGCGAAGTGTGATCATCCCAGTAGGTCACGATGTTGCCGAATTTCCGAGCGAGCTTGGGGTAAAGAATGGGCACCGAGGGATTGATTGCCAAAGGATGTCCGCTATTGTCGGCGGCGTAATGAGCCAGAGCGCCGAGTGCGAAAGCATATTCATCAAGATCCTGCGACTGTTGAAGCAGCGCCAAAATGAAATCGCCGCTGCGGACGTAGTGAGTCAGATCGCTGAAGAAATGGCTGCCGAACGGATAATAGCCCATGTCCTGGAGAATGCATCCGCCGTAAGTGTATGCATGAGCCTTTTCCAGATCTTCAGGAGAAGCATTCGGGAAACGCTTCAAAAGCAGGTTCTTAATCGAGGGGTCCCAAACGGAATCGACAATGGCCTCGTGCGTGAGAACCGAATAACCCAATCCTATAGGAGCGCAAAACAGGAACAGCATCAGCATCAGGAAGGGCATTCCGAAGCAGAGTCGCTCCATAGATCGAAAGGCGTCACTCATCGCCGGGTGACACCACTTTAATGATGCCGGCCTCTAGTCCGCTCAATCGATATTCAACATCATGAGCAACCATCGTGTGCTGACCAAGCAGCCTGACGTTCGCAGTGGAGACCAAAGAAGTTTGCAGCCACATTCCATCGACGTCTTGAAAATCCAAAACAATGTGTATGTCATGGACCCACCACGAAGGTGTTTTCGCTGGCTCCCCTTCGACACGGTGAATCAGATAAGAGATAGCATCGACCCAAATCAAACCTCGCAGGAGTCTGACGTCCTTACGTAATGGTTGAATTGCCAGCACATAGCACGGGCGTCCCTTCAACGTAGCTTCGCGAATCAGCCGAAAATTGTAATTGGCCATCGAGATCTCGCTCGCGCTGGGGTCGGCCAGAAGTTCGCTTTCATTCTCCAGTATTTTGCGGACAATTACTTCGCCGAGGCCTAGGCCTTCTACCTTGTGTATCAAATACTGATCCACCCCGGGTGGAAGGAAAGTGATATCGGCGTTCACTTCGGATTTGGTCTTTTGTCTCTCTTTGCCGAAGAGCTTATAGTTGCGAGTCACCTGGTAAGCGCGAAGATGACTGCGGTTCTCCGTTAGAGCGGACGCCATATGCGCGACGATGGATTCTAGGGCCGGGGCCGGGGTTACGGCAGCAGCCTGAACTACAGCTCCAGACAGAACAAGCACCGCGAAGGATAGTTCTGATTTCGTCATGGTTGTGCTTGTCCTTTCGAATATGTTTACAGCGTCGGCATAGCGGCCGCTCGTATACGGGGCAGAGGCCGTCTATTCGACGACTCCGGGACAGCCGTCAAACAACCGGCCGGCGCCCCTGGATAATCCCGATAATCACGGCCACAATGGCCAGGACCAGCAAGATATGAATAAAGCCCGAGAGCGTGTAGGAAGTTACCAATCCTAAGGCCCACAGGAGGAACAGAATCACAGCGATTGTCCAAAGCATTTTTTACACTCCTTGTTTGGTTGGTCGGGGCAACGGCTTGTCCGTCACCTCGGGTAGCAAAACAGAAATATCGGTGTTTCTAAAGCCGCTCTGTTTCAGCGAATCCACCACTTCTGCGACACTGAGCCGATCTTTGTAAAGTCCGTACGCGGCGACTGCCATGTTCTTTCTCCACTTATGCATTTGCACGCGCGAGGCCGTTTACCGAAAGCCAATGACTACATCGAAATACGCGCATGGTATTGCGGCCAACAGCGGATCAACGTGGAAAAGTTTCCTGTTGGGCAAATCCTGCGCGGACTCTGCGCTAGAAGGGCTGACGAAAAAAAGGCGCCACGTTTCCGCGGCGCCCGAAGAGGAACGTACTTCGTCAATTCACAAGACTTATCGACGAGAATGGACTTCGTTTTCTACACCGTGAGAACTCACATTCTTCTCGCCGGCTGAAGCGATGTCCTCCGCGCCTGTTTGTTTGAGGAGATCCTTGGCGCGAGATATGTTTTCGGAAGTGGCGCAGTGAACCGAGAGCAGCACTCCACCATCCTTGACGCGACCTTCGTAACGCTTGGCCTCATATTCCGGTATTCCCATTCCTACCAAGGCGCCGATCAAACCACCGACAGCTCCACCGACCCCTACTCCGGCCAGCCCGGCCATGATTGGTCCGGCAGCAATAAAAGGGCCGAGTCCAGGAATTGCGAGAGAGCCGATCCCGGCCAAAAGACCCAGGGCACCGCCGACTACGCCGCCTGCTGTCGCTCCGGTGGTTGTGCCCTCCGGGGCCTTGGTATTTTTCTCGTGGGCGAACTCCTTGGAGCTCTGATTATCGGGTAACAACACCGAAATGTCGTTATTTGAGAATCCCGCGGCAAGGATCTGGTCCACGGCTCGCTCCGCGGCCAAGGAATTCTTGTAGATGCCAAAAACGGCCGTATTTTTGCCTGCCATATCACCCTCCTTCTGAATCGAAATAACTGCTTACTGCTTGACGGTCATTTGGTCGATAACATTAGCCGCGCCGCCAGCGATCGAAGCCGCCTTTGCGACGATGGCGCTCTTTTCTGCATCCGATTTCACCGGTCCCTTGAGTGTGACCGTTCCATTCTGGCTAATGACTTTCACATTGTGAGCGTACGTGGACAGGGATTTGTCGTCCATGATGGAACGCCGCACGGATTTTGTCAGGTCCACATCTGACCGATTATTCTTTTGCTGGTCCGCCGTGGGTTCGCCCGCGGCCCGGTCTCTTTTATTGACTTTTGTGTTGTCCGGCTTTACGCCGCCCGAATCCGGCGCCTGCGCGAAAACGCCGAAGGAGGCGGCACCGAATGCCATTGCCAACACCACTCGCTGAATCTTCATTTTCTTGGCCTCCTCTAAGGAAATTTGAGCCGCTGTCCGATGCCTCAGTTCTACCGCCAGTGCTCGACCGTTAGACTCGTTCGGGCCATTACTGTTTCGAACAGTCAGGAGGGGAGTTCCCGCTCGAGTTCGCGCGCAATTGTTGCCGGTTGCGTTTCATGCATTAATTGCTTAATCTCCGCGTCCCTCGGGTCGCTTATACCGTGATACGCACAGAGCGCCTGCAATAGTTGCAACGTTTTGGTAGATTCCCTCTCGGCTAGGAGATTCACCTGTAGATCAAGATGAGCACGCTCGTCAGCGCGGCGACTCGCCCGGTTCTGACTGACCAAAATAAAAAGGGAAAGGAAAATGGCCTCCAGTGAAACGACTGTGGTCAGCGCAGGGAAGGGAAACGGATCAAACGGTTTGAAACCGGGAATCCGACTCGTGTTCCACAGCATCCACATACCGAACCATAATGCGTGCGCGATGATAGCCCACATGCGCCCGCCTTCATACACGATGAGGTCGCTGAATTTTTCGGCAAGACTTCTGCGTTCGAGCGCTTGATGCTCTAGTTCAGAAATAGCCCTGATGCTTCGTGTCGATTGAGCTTCAACGGAAGCGCAGTCTGGCAGTATTGACGGACGCCCCTTACTTGGGGCCGTTTTGCGCTCCATTATGGATGCTCCCGCGAAGCAGAATTCCCACTGTGTTTCTGGCGCTGAAGGATGTTCGGCGCGAATTCTGAGAAGGCGTTGCTTATAATACGGCTCATGAATCCCAGTCCAACTTGGAGCGAAACGTTGCCCGGGCTCGATGGCGAATCGGGGCGCCATGTGTTCGACACCAGGATTCCGCCGGGAACTGCAATGTACCGAGCGTAGGCGGGCTGTAGATCTCCCGCGCGATTATGAGTAACGAAGGCCATTTTTACAACGTGTCCGATACGAACTTTGGTAGGTTGGCTGGCTGCTCGACGATAGCGAGGATCTTCTCCCCACAGGCTCCCAAAGCCGGCCTCGATGGCGTTACTAGTACCTCCTACGGCTAGCCGTGAACCATAGCGCTTGGCATAACCATCCCAATGTGGACCGTACGTCTCCGGCTCATTACGCCATGTTTGAAATCCCGCGACGAAGATACCTGCCGCGAGATTTTTCGGTCCGACCGTACTTACACCAATCCAATGGAGACGGTCCGCCATAGTAAACGCCCGTGGGGGCGCTTGAAATGATTCGCTGGCATTACCCGGCTCTGCTGCGGCTGAAAGGCGATCCGATTGAGCCAGGAGCGCAGTTGCCGTGGTTAAGATGATTGCCAGAAGCGGGTAGATGGACATAGAGGCGTGAGACCGGCTCTCCGCGTCTGACCTTGCAGTTCGATAACCGTTTTATCCGGCGGAGACCAGCACAGAAACGTACTTTGGCTCCTCGACTCTAACTGCTTGACTTCGGTTATCACGCACTTCTTGGCGATGGAGGTTTGGCATCTCTGGTTCACTGAGTCATTGATGAATCAGGCGGTTTTTACTTGTTGATGCGGCTATCTCGGAGTTCCTTATTACTTCAAAGTCGTCCACTGTACGTCCGTAAAACGGAGATCGCAATTTCTGCGCTGCGAATACGCGGGGTGGAGTCCGTCTCGAGAGGACCACTAGTCGCGCGGCCTGTCAGCAGGGCTATCCGTGGGATTTCAGGCCGTGCGGCGTTTGAGCTTATCGCGGTGCGGCGGAGATTTGGTGGTGTCCGGCGATACTGATCGCTATACCGTACTGCGTAACCGATCGAAGCTTGGGGCGGTATTGGAGCGAACCGGCGACCCGGCCGGCGCAGGTCGACACGATCACGACTACTATCGAGACCGCTAGGCTTTGTCTGGCGGTTTAGGTGCATAGGAAAACTGTTGGATACGGCCTATAAAGGAGTTCCCATGAACGCAAAGCAGCTTGAGCGGGCCTCGTATATGGCGGCCCACGCGATTCTTTCTACCGATACCAGTGCTCCGTACCTTGCAACTCCGGGAGCCCGGCGGTCCCATACCGTTGATGCCATTGCAGATGCCATAAGAAAGATATTCGAACTTCACTGTTCAGCGTTGGACGAGTCATCCGGCTGGGACGAGATGACTGCGACCGACAATATCGAAACATTAGCAAAAGAACCCATGCGGGTCTCCGGCCCGGCCAGTTCGCAAAAACTGCAGCTTATCGTGCAGGAATTGCACTAGCCCTTCACCTTTGAAATCATTCTATTGCGCCGGCAGAAGATAGCCGGTACGCGCGTGAATGATGAGTTTGCCTCCGGTATGAGCATGTGCAACCACCTTGATTTTTCGCCAGGTAGAGTGTTCGTCCGGCTGAGGCGGGGTGTAAGCCAGCGTATAACTGGCGCGAATGTCTGCCGCGATCCGCAGACAAAGCGACCCAATCTCGGAGAGCTCGGTCGGGGCGAACGCTTCACCTCCGCTATCTCTAGACAGGCGATGCAGCGCACCAAGATTGTGTTCCGGGTCTTCCGGATCGAAAAGGGCAATCGAATAGACGGCGGCTCCGGACATCCGTACCGCGCGGACAGCGTCGTCAAGAGTATCCGTGCTATTGTTATCGCCGCCGTCGCTAATCAACAGCAGTGCTTTGTTCTCCCACTTGCCCTTCGCAAGATGATCCGCCGCGAGAACCAGCGCGTCATAGAGCGCTGTCTTTCCCTCCGGTTTTCGTCCGAATAGAGCCGTCTTAATTTCGCGCGGATCATTTGAGAATGGCGTACCGGGTGGCAGTCCTAACGCGGCATGATCATTGAAGGTGACTACAAAGGTCTGGTCCTCCGGGTTACTAGAGTTTACGAAGGCCAACGCAGCGGTGATCACCTCGGCCTGTTTCGTGCGCATACTGCCGCTGGCATCCATTACGATGCCCAGCGTAACCGGCCGGTCCTCATGGGCAAATTGCTTGATAGTTTGCGGGTGGCCATTCTCATAGATCATGAAATCCCCGGCCTGCAAACCTTTAATGTTCGTGCCGTGGGAATCTTGAACCCCAACACGGAGGACTACCAACTGACTAGCGGCATATAGAGTGAACCCGGATTCGGATGGCGGGTTCGATTGTGCCTGTGCCAGCAGCGACCGGGCCGCCACAAACGTCAGTATTACCGACAGGATTCCGGATTTGGACATGGGGTCCGTTTCATCTCGAATGTTGCATGAGGCACGCGGCTAGTGGGCCTCGTGCCTCCAGGCTTTTTCTAAGAATCGTATATGCCTAGCTCCGATGATAGGCGAAATTGAGCGCCAGGGCGCCTACGAGCGAGAGCAGCCCAATCAGTGCAAACAGCGGCAGATTAGATGCGGTCTGCGGCAACTTATCAGAAGCGGAAGTTTGGGCGGCCACCCGTTGCGCATCATCCTGATCGGCTGTGCGGGCAGATGCCGTGTTAGGTGTTTCAATCGGCGTTACCGCGGGAGGCTCTGGCGCCCTCTGCGGAGCTGCGGCTACTTCAGCTGGAGCTGGGGCAGGAGCCGGTTCAGCCGTGGCGACCGGAGCCGGCGCAGGCGCAGGTTCCGTCACCGCCGCAGTGTCCTTCTCAGCCGACTTGGACAGATCCTCTGGCTTCTCGTCGCTTATCGGCACAGTGGCGCCCTTGTTGCTTGCCGTGATTCGAGCAGCTTCGTCCTTGGGATACGCGAATTCCTGACCGAAATTATCTCCTGGATAGAACCACGCGCGTAGGGCTTTGGGTTGTCCCGCGGGAACTTCCCAGAACGCGAAAACGCTCTTCCCCGTTGCCCGTAGACGCTCATTCGGAATCGCCAGGATAGTGGTGATCAAGTGTTTTTCGTCCTTGTCGAAGAATTGGACCACGTGGCGATTGGATTTTGAATCCACAAGTCTGATCACATAAGTTCCCGGTTGCAGCATCATGTTCGGCAACTGCATAGCTTCGTCGGTGGTGATTGTGGTCTTTTTGTCCCACTGGTCCGCTGTAACAATTCCGACGCCGGCCATACTGACAACTGCCACCAAGGCAATTCGTTTTAGGTAATTTGTCATTGTCCTAACTCTCCTTTTCCTGCAGCCGACTTCCGTGCCGGGCTACGTATTTGTTGGGGCAACTGTAGGGCCATCTATTTTCAATGCCAAAATGCTTGATTTTAGGAGACTTTAATTGGATGAAAACGACGAATACAGTCTGGGCTTATGAACAAGGCAAATACTTCTGAGCACTTACTGCTCGATGGCAGTCTGTAATATTTTAGGTGTGAAGACTTGAACTACGGAAAAAAGAACCGAGCAAGAACGCGAAGTCCTTGCCCGGGAGGCTTCTACCGGCGCGAATGTGTTTCTTCGGGCATATTAGTTAGCCATTCGTTAGCCCGAGTCTGAGCGTCTTCTTTCTTGATGCCATAACGCTCTTGCAACTTTCCTATCAGCTTATCCTTCGAGCCACTGATATATTCGAGATCGTCGTCGGTCAGCTTTCCCCACTGCTGTTTTGCCGAGCCTTGGAGTTGTTTCCACTTACCTTCGATTTGGTCCCAATTCATCGGAGTGTCCTTTCTCTACTGTGGACCGGCCCGAAGTGGCCGGAGTCCACCGGTCTAGTGCAGTCGAAAGGCCAGATTAGAGGATGAAAGAATTTAGGATACTGAGAGAACCCGTGGCGTCTGTGCAGGCGCTCCGTCCGAGTCATCAGGTTTAGGAACATCAGAACGCGAAGGCTTTCTGCTCGGGATCTTTACTATAACCCGGTGTCTGCCGCCGTCGTCTTTAAGTTGGAGAGCATCCTGGATTGCTTCCGCGGCGCCGTCGACAGCCATGACGGTAGCCGTGATAGAAGCATGTTTCTGGACCTGGATTTCGTAGACTGCGGAACGATAGCGGTAGGTGATTTCGAAGCCAGGCCAATCCTCCGGGATGACCGGACGTAGCGTCAGCATCTCCCCGCGCAGACAGAATCCCAATACCTCCTCGATCCAAACTCGATACATCCATCCGGCGGAACCGGTATACCAAGTCCAGCCACTCTGTCCTACTCTTCCGATGGCGCACGATACATCGGCTGCTGCGACATAGGGTTCGCCGCGATATTCATCCACCTCATCCGGATTGCGACTGTGTTCCACCGGATTCATCATCGTCAAGAGGCGTACGGCAGCATCTCCTTCCCCGAGACGGGCCAGAGCCATCGCCATCCAGAGTGCGCCATGAGTGTATTGACCTCCATTTTCGCGGAGCCCCGGAGGGTAGCCCATGATATAGCCTGGATGCGGCTTTGAATGATCGAAGGGCGGGGCAAAGAGGCGCACAAGTTTATGCGTATTATCCACCAGAATCCGTTCGGCGGATTCCATGGCGCGCCGGACGCGGACCGGTGACGCTTCAGCAATTACTGCCCAGGATTGCGCGATGGAGTCTATGCGCGCTTCCGCGTTGGCATGGGATCCCAAAGGCTCTCCGCTATCGAAAAAGCCGCGGAGATACCAATCGCCATCCCAGGATGAGGACTCGGTTGCCTCCTTGAGCGCCGCTGCGCGTCTACGCCAATCTGCAACCGTCTGAGGTTCCTTGGCTTCTATCCAAGAGGCAAAAGAATCCACGACCACGCACAGAAACCAAGCGAGCCACACACTCTCCCCGCGGCCCTCTATCCCGACGCGATTCATGCCGTCATTCCAGTCGCCGTTGCCAAACAAGGGCAGACCGTGAGCGCCCAGCCGCCATCCGCGCTCAATCGCCCTCCGGCAATGTTCCCAAAGCGGAGCCGTCTGATTCGAAATCACAGGCGTGAACAGCCGCTCATGCTCATGTTCTTTCAACGACTCACCTTCGATAAAAGCGACACTTACGTCCAGAATCTCAAGGTCGCCGGTCACGGACAGATAGTGGCCTACAACATAGGGCAGCCACAGTAAATCATCGGAGCAAAGGGTTCGCACTCCTGCGCCAGTATCCGCGTGCCACCAATGCTGCACATCTCCTTCGAGGAATTGCCGGGCGGCCGAACGCAGGATATGAGCACGTGCTATCTCGGGCCGCGCATAGACGAAGGCCATCGAATCCTGCAGCTGATCGCGGAAGCCGAAAGCCCCGCTGGATTGGTAAAACGCAGAACGGCCCCAAAAACGGCAACTTAATGCCTGGTAGGGCAGCCAGCGATTGAGCAGAAAATCCGTTGAGAGGATGGGTGTGTGCACTTGCAATGCGCCCAGCGTCGACTCCCAGCTGTGACGCGTTTCCTTTAGCGCGTGATCAATTTGACTCGGAGTCTGGTAACGGCTAATGACCGCACGCGCTTCCTCGGCGCTCGTAGCTTCGCCCAGAAGAAACACGACCTCGGCCTGTCCCCCACGATCGAGCGATATTTCCAACTGAAGCGCGGCGGCTGGGTCGAGGCCTGCGCCCGTCCGGTTGTCCAGACGCGCTCGTTCGAGTACGACGGGATTGGCCGTCGAGCGGTTGCGCCCCAGGATTACCGTCCGATCGCCTGAATACGACCCGGCGCGTGGGCTCGCTGCCGCAAATGCGAGCTGATTCGGTTGACTGCCGTTCCAGGATTGCCGGGCGAACAATGCGCCGGACTCCTGATCGTAAAGCGTACGAATGTGAAGCTGCTGATCTTCACGATTTGCCCCCAGGACCCACTCCACAAAATAGAGGACGGTAAGCTTCCGCCGCCGGGACGAATCATTTCGCAGCCGCAGACGGCACACTTTGACCGGGTCTCCGGTTCCATCGTCGTGGAGCGGCACGAATACTGTGAGTTCTTGTCCAATGGCGTGGCTGTTATGCTCGAACACCGTATAGCCCTGGCCATGTCGCGCGCGATAAGCATCATTCTCGCGAATGGTTTGCGGCGTCGGAGTCCAGCAGGCACCGCTCTCGTCGTCCCGCAAGTAGAGCACTTCCGATTGCGGATCGGTGACGGGATCGTTGTGCCACGGGGTGAGTCGATTGGTCTGACTGTTGTCGTGCCAAGTGAATCCCAGCCCACTCTCGCTGACGAGGGTGCCGAAGTTCGAATTGGCCATTACGTTTACCCACGGGGCCGGAGTCTTGCCAGTGGGGCTCAAATAGATTGCATATTCGTGGCCGTCCTTAGTGAATCCACCCAGCCCGTTAAAGTAGGGCAATTCGAGAAATGGTAAGGGGACAGACGGCTCTTCCGAAGCTGTGCCGCTGTGGATAAATGCCGGCAGCTCGGGAGTTTTTCCGACAGTCGCCAGTTGCTGCTGCAGCGAGCCGCGAGCGCCGCTTAGAACCACCGCGGAGGCGGCTAACAGCAAATTGAGGTGTTCTTCGGCAATGGCGTTCCAGTCCCGCAGAAAGACTGCGCCCCGGTTCCCGCCTGGGGTTTGAGAATGCGCGTCGATGAGGCGTTGCAGTTGGTGGTGCAGCGGCAGATCATAGCTTGGGCTCTCCTGATTGAGAACGATCAGGTCCGCGTGGAAACCACGCATGCGCCAATACGTGTGGGCCAACAACAGCTCGCGGACCAGCGGCAAACCACGAACGTCGGCGACGATTACCGTCAGCATCGGCAGGTCGCCCGAAATTCCATAACCCCAGAGGGCGGATTGCCCCAGATGGTTTCGTTCCAGCCGCACCGCGGGAATTCGAAGTGTGGCATTGGGATAGAGAAGATTACTCGCGAGTTCGTTGAAGCGGTGAGCTTTCGCGGCACCAATACCGAGGTAGCGAAACTCCAGCTGGCTGCGGGTCCACGCCATCTCAAAGGCTCGGGAGACCGATTCTGGACGCCGGTATTTCGCGGCCAGCGTCAGCAAATCGTCTCGAGAATTAGCGATCAGAGTGACCAGCACAAACTCGTATTGGGTTAGGGGTTCGAGTGTGGCGCGAAATCGCAAACTGAATATCGGATCGAGCACGATTCCAGCAGAGTTGGAGAGTGGCCGCCGCAACGCTTCCGCAAATTCGACGGGGTTGCTGCGGCCGATAAATTTGGCCCGATCGGTTTCCGATTGGATCCGCCCGGTTGCGCCTACCAAGAAGTGAGCGGCCCACACGGGCGCTTCGTCCTCCGAACGCCGGCGCCTACGGGCAATTAAGGTGTCGTCGGAGGTTCGCTCGGTTTCGATAAACATTTTGGCGAACGCCGGGTGGGCTTTGTCAGCCGCATGCGGAGCCAATGCCAACTCACAGTAACTGGTAAATTCAAGAGGCCGGTTGCGAACCGAGCGGTTGGTCACCTTAACGCGACGCAGTTCCACGTCGTCCTCGGGGGCCACCGTCATCTCCATCACGCTTTCCACCCCAAACGCGTGACGATGAAATTCAGCGCGATCGGCAGAGAAATGTGCGGCACAGGAACCGGCTTTGCCGCCCACCGGCTTCGAGGTCGCGGCCCAAAGCGCGTCCGATCGCGTATCGCGGATGTATAAGAAACTGCCCCACGGATCGAGTGTCGTATCCGAGCGCCAGCGGGATAGATCGAGGTCATTCCACCGGCTGTATCCGCCTCCGGAGTTCGTCACCATGAGAGAAAGGCGGCCGTTTCCATAGAAGTGTACTCGCGGAACAGCAGTCGTCTCTTTCCAGATACGCTCTGCGGGTTCCTCGGGCGCGGCTGTTCGCACTTGAGCTGGAATTGCGGGAGTGCTTTCCAAGGAGAAGCCCCGCAGCGGGATACGCTCAAACAATACAGATTCCACCGCACGAATGCGAAGATCGGCATGAAAGCGGCGCTGCATAACCCCGCGATGTAGAGTGTTATCGAGAGCCACCAGACTCATTCCCTGGTGATGGGCCATGTAAGCGTAAATCACGACACCGCGTTCACCGTGGCGCTTGGCAGTTCGCGTAAAGTCGATAGCCTCATAAAACCCCATAGGGCCGACCAACCCGAATTCTTCAAGGTACTTCAGGTTTCCGAGAGCTGCGGCCGGCTGAATCGGTAGCGCCAGCAAGGTCGAATAGGGTGAGATCACCGGCCCTTCTTCTTCGAGGCCCGGCTTCAAAGCAAGCTGAGGGACGCCGAAAGCTTGATACTGGTAGGTTTGATTGGCGTCCAAGGCGCTGTAAGCGGATTCGGAAATACCCCAGGGAACCTTCATTTGATTTCCGAAATCGATTTGTCGTTCTACGGCGTCGAGGCATGCATTCTCCAGCAGCGAATTTGCGAAAAGGCGCGTGAACAGCACCGGCATGAGATATTCGAATGCTGTGCCGCTCCACGACAACAGAGTCTGCCCGCTAGCGGAAGCTGTGCGCGGGCGCCCCAAAGCGAACCAATGCTCTACCGGAACATCGCCTTTGGCCATCGCCACCAAGCTGGCCAGGCGCGATTCGCTCGCCAATAAATCGTAGTGGCTGGTGAATTCATTGGGGGCGCCCAATGCGTAGCCAATGCCAAACATGCGGCGCTCTTTGTCATAAAGGAAACGCATGTTCATACCGTCTGCCATACTCTCGGCGGATTCGGCCAGATGGCGCAAGTTGGCCACGGCCCGGGCGGCGTTGACGCGAGCCTCTTGATACTCCGTCGCGAGTTGTTTGAGCCACCCCGATACTTCCGAGGGCAGCCCGGGATCAAGCTGGCGTGTCAGAATTTCATCGACCGGACCCGAATAGCCCGAGGCCAATGCATTCAGAGAAGGAGTCATCCGGACGGCGCGCCGCCGCAAGCGGCCTACATGCTCTCCTAGGACCCGCACGGCTGTCTCGGGGGCGCGCATCAAAGTCTCCATCCATTTGAGATAGAGTTCAACGGTTTCGATCCAGCATCTTAACTCGTATTCGAGCCGCCGCGCCCAATAGGAGACTTCCTCACCCGACTGTATGCTCTGCAACTGTTCGAGCGGCGCGAAGGACAGCCGCAGCCGCCCGATCAATGCATATCCTTCGGCCTTCCCCCGTAACCACCTGCGGAGAGCGTTAAGTTGGATAGCGGCCGGCGAATCCGATCCGGAGGCTTCGCGCAAAATGGACAGGGTATCGTTCAGCCCCCGTAAACACTGATGGCCGAGCAACGGCGCTCGAATCGTATCGTGGCATCCTTGTTCCAGCACCCAAAGGCATGCGAGTAAATTGCCGCTGTCCACCGTCGAAACATAACGTGGCGCCAATGGTTGCAGGGTTTGCGTATGGTACCAATTCAGCAAGTGACCCTCGTGTCGCTCCAGGCGGTCGAGTGTGTCCATCGTTTGGGAGCAGCGGCGGCAGAAGTCGTCCGGCGTTAGGTATCCAAAATCGCGCGCAGCCAATGCGGAAGTCAACCACAGGCCGATGTTAGTCGGCGAGGTGCGAGGGGCCACCTCGATATGCAACGACAATTGCGAATTGTCCGGCGGGAGCCAGTTCATCGACGGACCTACGAGGTCATCGAAATAACGCCAAGTTCGGCGTGCGAGAGTCCGCAGAAACGCGCTGTTCGCACTTTGAAAGCGGTAGTACCGTCGGTCGCGAACCGGATGGGATAGCCACTGCATGAAGGCGGGCGAGAGTGCCCACAACATCAGGAAAACGGCAGTCGGAGCGAAGGCACCCTTCATGCGCATGACGATCATCAGGAGAATTGAACATCCGGATACCACCAGCATGTGGCGCATCGTGGAGGTGAAGTGCGAGTGAGCGTTAGAAGTATTATCGGCGGTCTGCCACTCCAGCAGATGGTGACGGCTGATCCAGCGGCGATACGTCACGCGCACGATGGCATCCAGCGAGAGCCAGGCTTGATGCGGAAGAAAGGCTAACAGGACGGCTGCACGAATGGCTTCATCGAAAGCCCCACGCCATCCCTGTATGGAACCTTGTAAATATCTTGCGAAACGCTCAAACAATGGCGCGACCGCGGGAATTGCCACCGCTAGACCCACCACCAGACTCCAAACACCGGGAGCCTTGAATGTCAGCCAGCCGAATAGCAACAACAGCAAAGATGCGCTCGGAACCAGACTTCGCCGCAAATTGTCGAAAATCCGCCAACGATTGATCGTGCTTAGCGGATTCCGCTCCCAGCCGCCCTGGGCGGACGGAACGCGCCCTAACATCCAGGGTGCAATCTGCCAATCCCCGCGAATCCAGCGATGCTGACGCCTGCTGTAACTGGCATAGTCGCACGGCATGTTTTCGAAAAGCTCAATGTCGCTTGCGAGGCCGACTCCGGCGTAAGCGCCCTCAATCAAGTCATGGCTCAAGAGCGTTTCGGGTGGGAAGCGGTGTCCGGCACTCTCGCGGAAGGAGCGCACGTCATAGATGGCCTTGCCGTGAAAGATGGCTTCTCCAAACAAATCCTGTTGGGCATCGGAAACCGTCTGGCAATACGGATCGGTCCCGCTGGTATCGGCAAATACTCGGGTGAAATGGGTGGCCGTTGCGCCCGGCAAGGAAATGCTGACGCGGGGCTGGATGATCCCGAATCCACGTTTGGGGACTCGCGTGATTGGATCCAGAATCACACGATTCAAGGGATGGGCGATCGTTTCAATCATGCGGCGCGCAGTGCTCGGCGGCAATTGCGTATCCGCATCCAAGGTAATAACGTAAGGAACGGGGAGCGGCAGCTGCCCTATAGTCTGGATGTAAGGGTCGCCTTCGCCGCATAAAAACGCATTCAGATCCTCCAGCTTCCCGCGCTTTCGCTCGCGCCCGATCCACCGCCTCTCACTTTCTGACCACACCCGAGGCCGGTGAAATAGCAGGAAGCGTCCTCCGGAATAGCGCTGGTTGAGCTGTTCGATGCCCTGGTGAGCTACGGCCAGAACTTCCGCGTCGCCGAATGCATCGGCTTCCAGAGCGTCGGTGAAATCCGAAAATAGACTAAAGAATACGTTAGGTTCAGGATTCGCGAGGAAACGAACTTCCAACTTTTCCACTTCCTGCCGCACTACTTCCGTACTCGACAGCATCATCGGTACGACTACTAACGTCGCATGATTCGCAGGGATTCCATCCTTGAAGTCCAGCTTGGGCAGGGGATCGGGCGGCAGCAGAGAAATAACTAGTGCATTGATTACCTGGACCGCTAATTCGCTGAGCGGGAATATTGCCAGAGTTCCCAAAGTGACCAGCGTGCCAGCTTCGTGCAAACCGAGGGCCCAGGCGAAAGTCAGCGATAGCGTCAAAAACGACGCCGTTAGGCCGATCAGGCATCCAAGATAAAGAGGTGTGGCATTACGTCGGAATGCGCGCATACTGCGGATCCGAAAAGGCGGCCGCGCGCCCGCTTCGCGTTCCAGCTCGGCAATCCCATCTGCCAAAAGAAAATAGGACGCCGATGTTGCTTCCGGCCGTGTCGATTGTTTGGCAAGCGAGACGGCGAGTCTGGCAACCTCCAATTCTGTAGTCTTACTGTGCCTGGCAATTTGTTCCACCATTTTCCGGGAACGATCGCGGGTAGGAAAGTCGCTCGACTTATGGGTGCTGTCTTTGCTCAACTCGGCCTCAACCAAGCTGGTGGCTTCAAAGATTTTTGTAAAATCAAGCCTGGCTAATGCGCGGAGGCTTCCGAAGGCGTTGGCGATCGATACACGCTCCGCGGACTCGCGATTGTGTTCGCTTCGAACCACTTCTCCTAGCGGTTTGCCGAGCCGTGCTTCGATCCACTGCTGCGTCGGCCCTAGTGCCCGATCTTCGTCCTGTAACTGTTCAATCAGACAGGTTGCGAAATATGGTTCGCCGCCAACCGATTCCGATTCGAGCTGGCGCAGAGTGCGCTCGAAGGCTTCGGAGTCTCGCCGCGCACCTGCGGACAGTCGATTGGCCCAGAAGTAGGCGGCTTCTCGAAGCTGCTGCGCATGGTCCACGCCGCGGACCAGACAAGCCAGTGATTCGATCAGTGACAGACGCAGCAGCAGGGGGAATGACCATAGTTCGGCGATCGAAAGCGT
>Ga0105240_10000512_pt1 | contig 71437 bp, 57 predicted proteins | sample KBSC54metaG_FD_80426 | JGI IMG/M metagenome (GOLD analysis project Ga0105240, IMG submission 80426) | Corn rhizosphere microbial communities from Kellogg Biological Station, Michigan, USA - KBS C5-4 metaG | ecosystem: Host-associated > Plants > Roots > Rhizosphere > Soil | place: Michigan, USA...
GAGAAGCCGATTCTCTTCCTGCCGGATATCAACCTCGGCAATTACGTCAAGAAGCAAACAGGCCGCGACAACATGCGCATCTGGCAAGGCGCCTGCATCGTACACGCGACGTTCCCTGCCCGGCGCCTCACCAAGGCGCGGTTGGAGCATCCCGAGGCGCTGGTCGTCGCACACCCGGAATGCCCCTCCGACGTCCTGGCGATGGCCGATTACATCGGTTCGACATCGGCTCTGATCGACTACTGCGTGAAGTCCGAAGCGCAGGAGTTCATTGTGATGACCGAGAGCGGCGTGCAGCATTCGCTGCAAAAGTTCGCGCCGGAAAAGCGATATTATTTCATCGCCAACGAGAATTGCAATTGCAGCGAGTGTCCTTACATGAAGCGCAACACACTCGAGAAACTCCGCGATTGTCTGCGCGATCTACAGCCGCGAGTCGAAATTCAGGCAGATATTATAGCCAGAGCGGCGCTCCCCATCGAACGGATGCTGGCGGTGAAGTAGACCTCCATGCTGCAGGACACCTTCGGACGCGTCCACGACAGTCTCCGCATCAGCGTTACGGACCGGTGTAATATTCGCTGTTATTACTGCATGCCGGAGCAGGTACGCTTCGGTCCGAAAGAGGAAGTGCTTTCGTTCGAGGAGATCGAGCGCGTTGTGCGCATCGCCGCGGACCTGGGCGTCCGCAAGCTGCGTCTGACCGGCGGGGAACCACTGGTACGGAAGAACATGCCGGAGCTGATTCGCCGCCTCTCAGCAATTCCCGGCATCGAAGATCTCGCGCTGACGACCAATGGAGTGTTGCTCGGCGCGCAGGCCGAAGCGCTGCATGAAGCAGGACTGCGGCGGTTGAATATCCACGTCGATACGCTGGATCGCGCCAGGTTCGAAAGGATCACGCGCCGCGACGATCTGGACAAGGTACTGGAGTCGATACAGATCTGCCGGCGTCTGGGATTCGGGCCGATCAAGATCAACGCCGTGGCGCTGAAGGGCGTGACGGAAGAGGACGTCGTCCCACTGGCACTCTACGGCCGCGAGAACGACATCGAGATTCGCTATATCGAGTTCATGCCGCTCGACGCGCAAGGCATTTGGGATCGCGGCAAGGTTCTGATGGCAGACGAAATGATCGAGACACTATCGCGCGAAATCTCGCCGCTGATCGAACTTCCGGATAAGGACCCGCGCGCTCCGGCCACAGATTATCGTTTCGCGGATGGCATCGGGACGGTGGGCTTTATCGCGTCGGTCAGCAAGCCGTTTTGCCTGAACTGCAACCGGATCAGGCTGACGGCGGACGGGAAACTTCGCTACTGCCTGTTCGCCATCGAAGAGACCGACGTGAAGCACCTGCTTCGCGAAGGCGGAAGCGACAAGGCAATCGCCGAGACGATTCAAGCCAATGTCCACGCGAAATGGCTCGGGCATCAGATTAATAGCAGCGCGAAGTTTGTCCCGCCACCACGGCCGATGTACTCGATCGGCGGATGATCGAACCTCCTTACATATGATTAGGGGGTGCGGATCGCGTTCGGATTCCGGGCACATTCTGGCTGGGCCGCTATGGTGACGGTCGCCGGCACAATCGACGCGCCGCAGGTGCTGGAACGGCGGCGGATTGTGATTGCCGATCCGGACATGCCGGGTTCGAAGCAGCCTTATCACGCCGCGTCCGAGTTGCCGTTTCCTGACGGGGAGGCACTCGTACGCAACGCGATCGAATCATCCCAAGCGTTGGCGCTGGAGGCGATGTTAGCATCGGTCAAATCTGTTCGATCGCAGGGGCATGAAGTCGCCGGGTGCGGTGTCGTGCTCGGCTCGGGCAAGGCGCTGCCGGGACTCAAAGGAATCCTTGCCTCACATGCGCTCATTCACACTGCCGAAGGCGAAATGTTTCGAAACGTGTTGGTCTGGGCCGCGCGGGAGCACCGCCTGCCGATCACTGGTGTGCGGGAGAAGGGGCTCGACCCCACGTCGCTGAAACGCATCGAATCGCTCGGCAAGCTCATCGGGCCGCCGTGGACTCAGGATCAGAAGTACGCGACTGTGGCCGCGCTTATGGTGTTGGCAGCTCCCGAATGAATACGTTGACATTCCAGGCATTCTACTGGGCGGCACGGTTGGACTCGATGATCGCGCTTCGCCACGAGTAGGTACGGCAAGGATCTCCTGTTGACATCTAACCCGAGATAGGTGCATACTCATGTCGGATGCCTTCCCAAAGACGATTTCAGGCAACCCTGGATTTATTGATCCTCCAGACGGTTCTTTTTGGACCGCGGCATGGACAAGGGATCGCGCGGTCTATTCGACAGCAGTCCGAGGATGTCTTTCTTGTAGATCACAGGTCGCTCTACCTGGCGTTGCAACGTTTGGAAGAAAAAGGCTGGGTCAAAGCAGAGTGGGGCGTCTCCGGGAATAATCGAAGAGCGCGATACTACAGGCTGTCTGCAAGGGGCCGGAAGCAACTTACGCAACAAGCAAGCCGATGGCGCAGCGTGGCGAAAGCGATTTCGCTAATCATCGGGCCGGGAGAGGCGGAGGTTTAACAATGCTCTGGCGCAGGAAACGTCCGCTGGATGATTTCGCAGAGGAAATCCAATCGCATATCACGCTCGAAGCCGATGAACTCCGTGAAAACGGCGAGGCTGGAGCGGACTCTGAAATAACGGCGAGACGGGCTTTTGGAAATATTACGTCCTTCCGGGAGGCGTTCTATGAGCGGGGGCGCTGGTTGTTCTGGGACAACCTCCAACGCGATCTCCGCCAGGCAATACGTCAAATGGGGCGTGCACCAGGCTTTAGTGCGGTAGTTATCCTGACCTTGGCTTTGGGCATCGGTGCGAACACTGCCATTTTCAGCTTGATCAACGCGGTTCTGCTGCGGCCCTTGCCGTACAGAAATCCCGGACGCCTCGCGATGCTGTGGACCGACGATCCCGCTCACAACGATCACGAGGGCCTTGTATCTCTTTTCAACTTCGGGGATTGGAAGAAGCGGAGTCATACCTTTGAGGACATGACGTTGTTTCGCGGGCAGACATTTCTGCTCGGCTCGGATGGGTCGCCCGAGCGGTTACGATCGGCCAGAGTTCCGGCCAATTTTTTCACATTGCTTGGTGTCGAGCCAATGCTCGGCCGGGTTTTTTCGGCTGAGGAAGAGCGGCGCGGCGAACGCGTGGTGCTTTTGAGTTATGGGTTGTGGCAGCGGGGGTTTGGAGGTTCAGCGCAGGCGGTCGGATCGGATTTGGTGATGGACGGCAGAAAATCGCGAATCATTGGCGTCATGCCGCAGCAGTTTCAGTTTCCTTTTGCCGATACGCAAGCATGGGAGCCGCTCACTACGCATCCGTATTGGGCGCGCGACAGATTAAGTCCACGGGCTTCCGGCGGTTGGTTCGTGTTGGGGCGAATCAAGCCTAACGTGACTTGGGCGCAGGCGCAAGCCGAAATGAATATGATCGCCCACCGGCTGCAGACGGAGTATCCTGACGGCGGAGGTCTGGCGGATGTCAATGTGGTACCGCTCCACACTCAGACCACTGGAAAAGTACAACTCCCCCTTTCGGTGTTGTTCGGCTCCGTATTTCTCATGCTGCTGATTGCGTGCATCAACGTCGCCAATCTGCTGCTGGCGAGGGGGGCGGTACGCGAGCGGGAGTTCGCCGTTCGAAGAGCGCTTGGCGCGGGCCGCATGAGAGTAGCGGGGCAACTGCTCACCGAGAGCCTAGTGTTGGCTGCTACCGGCGGTTTGCTGGGTTTGTTGCTGGCCGCGATTGGGTTGAGGGCTTTGATTGCTTTTGGGCCGCGGGATATTCCACGTTTGGCGGAAGCTCGCCTCGATCCTCAGGTGCTTCTGTTTACGTTGTCGATCTCATTGTTTGCCGCAGTTGTTTCAGGCATCTGGCCCGCCCTGCAGAGCAACATGCCGCTGGCGAGAAGTAGACAATGGACGACAGTCGCAAACCGTGGCGTTCGCAACTTGTTAGTGGTAGGAGAGCTGTCGCTTGCCCTGGTTCTGCTGACGGGCGCCGGGCTGCTGGTCCACAGCTTTTTGCGATTACGGACCGTTGATCCAGGCTTCCGTCCCGGGAATCTCTTGGTGATGCATATCGATCTCCACGTGGGGAAGACCGTGGAGCAGCACGCCGCCTATTTCCGCGAGGCAATTGAACGTGCCCAGGCGCTGCCCGGCGTTCGATCGGTGGCCGCCATTGGGCGCTTGCTCAACTCGTCCGGCGAGGAAGCGGTAGCTATCGAAGGCCGCCCGCTCGTGCAGTCGAACCGGGACTTCCAAGCCGCCGACGACTTGATTCGCGGCCCGTATTTCGAGACCGTCGGCATTGCACTTAAAAAGGGCCGCTTCTTTTCCAGCCAGGATCGGCGTAATTCCCTTCCAGTGGCGATTATTAACGAGACCATGGCGCGCAACTTCTGGCCGAACGACGACCCGATTGGCAAGAGATTCAGTTTTCCAGAGCGCAAAGCAAGCCCCTGGTTCACCGTCGTTGGCGTCGTAGCCGACATGCATCGTCAGGGCCTTGAGAAACAGGTGGCGCCGCAGGTATTCAGGCCTCACGATCAAGGTATCGATAACGAAATCGACCTACTGGTTCGCACCGAATCGGATCCGCTGACGATTGCATCGACGGTTCGCGCCGAGATTCAATCCATCGACAAGACAGTACCGAAGTTCGGAGTGACCACCGTCGAACAGCAGCTTGGTGAACAAACTGCTGAGCGCCGCTTTCAAACGTCGCTCCTTGGTCTTTTTTCGTTCATCGCTCTGTTCCTATCGACGATTGGGATTTATGGCCTGATGCACCATTTCGTCGTCCAGCGCACGAATGAGATCGGTGTACGTATGGCGCTGGGCGCCCGGTATGGTGATGTGCTCCGGCTGGTCTTGCGTCAAGGCCTTACGCTGACCGCCATCGGCATCCTAGTTGGAATATTGGGGGCATCTGGACTTACGCAGATACTTGCCAGCCTGCTCTATGGAGTGACGCCGACCGACCCGTTGACGTTTGCCCTGGCGCCCGCCACTCTGCTTGGCGTGGCAGCGTTGGCCTGCTGGATACCGGCTCGGCGAGCGGCTCGAATCGACCCTTTGGTTGCACTTCGTCAAGACTGAATTGGTCTTGCAGACGAAGAGTCTTCCCGATACGGTGACGCGCGTGAGCCGCCGCGTATCGTGGGCGCTTACGTGAAGACGGTGCTTACCTCAAGGCCGAGAAATGCGCCGTAGCGCTTGGCAGCAGCAGCGATCTTGCGGGTCTGCGCCGTGTTCATCGGCGTGAAGGGCTTCACCTCGATCGTCACACGTGTTTTTGCGATGGAGCGTTTCCATGTTCCGGCAATTTTTCCGTCCAGAACGATCGTGTGATTGAAGAGTACGTTGCCGCGGGAGTCCACAGTTTTAACGTACGCTGATTCGCAGATCGCCCGCCGGTCCGCATAGGCGATGACATACTCGTCAAAGTTCGGCAGCAGGTACCCTCTTCCACCGCCGTTTTTCATGGATGGAACGGTGGCCGGCATCCAATATGTTTGATCGCCCGAGACCTCGCCGATCAGATTGGACTTCACAATCTCGAGGGCCGCCCGCGCATCCTTCAGGGTCAGACCGGACCACCATGCGAAGTCCTGCAATAAAGCGGGGCCGCGGCTGGTGAAATAGCGGGTTGCGAGCTCGGCCAAGGCTTCGTTTCGGGAACGTGTCTTAGCACCCGGCGCCCGCTCATGGAGGAGCGCGTAGGTGAACTGCTTCCCTCGGCGCGCGCCGCTGCAAACGATGCCATCCAGCTCCGCGCGTCCCATGATGTACGTCATCCTCAGATCGGCGCCCGGCGCATCATGTTTAACGATGCCTGCGCATTGCAGTACGGAGGCGAGTTCCTGGCGCGTGAGCGCGCGGCCGCCTTCGAGCGCCTTCACAATGGCCTTCCGGCTGCGCGCGAAGAATGCCGCATCCAGGTCAAGTTGCCGATAATAATATGCGCTAATCGCATTGACACGAGGCGCGGTCAACTCCAGCATCCACCGGATATCCGCCGGCGAGATGAAGTGCCATGTGGGGCGCATTACGTGGGTGCGAAGAATGGCGCCTTCGGCAAAGGCCTGCTCGATCTTAAGGTCCGTGGAGGCCGGAAGGCGTTGGCCGATCGCCCACTTCGCTGCGGTATAGTCCTGCGCCTGGACTGCGCCGAGCCACTCTACGACGCCGACGGGGGATGCGAACTGGTGTTGCGCGAGCTGTTGGTTGGTCAGCCGATATCCAGTGAGATTCAAGAGGTGTTCTCGATAAGCCCAGTGTCGCTCAGAGTCAGGTCCTCTTGCATGTAAAGAAGCGCCGCTTCGTCCGGGGGGCACCGAGAGTCCGCGCCGGTACCGGCGGAGGGAACGGCAGGGTTTGCCGGGCCTGTCAGGGACGCGGCGCGCATAACAATTGGTTGAACGGAATGCGTAATGCTGCACGCCGCCCGTCAATCATTCGTCCCGCAACGCGGTCCATGGATCGACTCGCGAAGCCGCCGATGCAGGTCCGAAACCTGCGACTAGTGTGGCGGCCAAAAGTGTCACTGCCGCGAGTCCGAGCGCAAGCGGATCGTTCGGTTTCATTTGGAAAAGGAACGACTCGATTAGACGCGAAGTGGCCAGGGCAGCGATGAGTCCGAGGCCCAACCCTACAACTCCCATCGCGAGCACTTCTCGCAAAACCATCCAGATCACCCGCCCGCGCTCGGCTCCAAGGGCCATTCGAATGCCGATTTCATTGGTACGCCGGGCCACGCTGTATGCCATGGTGCCATACAACCCAACGCATGCGATCAATAACGCGAGCACGGAAAAACGGGCGCACAGGGTCGCGAAGGTACGTTCCTGACCGATGGTCTGATCGATTCGCTTAACCTGTGTGACGACGTTCGACACCGGAATACGATCGGCTTGGCCGACGATCCGCTCGACAGTTTCGGTTAGCGCGAGCGGGTCTCCGGCGGCCCGCAACTCGTACGTCATCTGACCGGTGAATTTGAGGCTCTGCGAGTAAGGCACGTAGGAGACTGGCGGAATGTCGCGCCTGAGCGAGTTGTAGCGCGCGTTCTGGGCAATGCCGATAATCTCTAAATCATCCCCTTTGACTCCGCCCAGCAGGAAATGCCGGCCGACAGGATTTCCTTGGGGGGAAGAAGGTCTTGGCAAACTCCTCGTTGGATCACTACGACGGAAGCCCCGGTGCGCACATCCCGCTCGTCGATTTGCCGGCCGAGGAGAATTGGAATCTCCATGGTGCTGAGGAAACCAGGGCCGACATACAGCACCGACGAACCGGGGTTCTTCCCCACGAAGCCCGGGAGCTTCACTCCGGTCGTCCCCGCGGCGCCGGAGACGAGCGGGAAATTGCAAGAAGTAACGCTGCGCACGCCCGGGATCCCGCTGAATCGGGATTGGAGGCTTTCTTCATAGAAACGCACTAGCGCATCCTTGTCATATCCCGCCTGCCGCGGATTGACGCTGAACAGCAGCACATGATCGCTATTGAAGCCGAGCGCCGTTGAATTTAGATTCGTCAGCGTGCGGAGGAAGAGACCCGCTCCAACCAGGAGTACGAGGGAAATGGCAATTTGCGAAACTACCAAAAACTGGGTGAGATTGATCCGAAACCACGAGTGCAGATGCAGGGATTGTTCGCCCGCGCGGGTTTGCTTGAGCCGTGAGACGAGATCGACGCGAGTCGACTGAACCGCGGGTGCGAGCCCGAATAGTATGCCGGTCGCGAGCGAGAGAGCCATGGCTGCGGCGAGCACATGCCAGTTCAAGCCGGCACGCAGCGTGAAATCTGTGCGTCCGTTGGCGATCAGCAGAGTGAGGGCGTGAATTCCCCATTTCGCAAATGCAAGGCCGAGCAAACCTCCAATCGCGGCAAGCAGGATTGACTCGGTCAGCAATTGACGCACCACGCGCAGACAGCTGGCGCCGAGGCTGAGCCGAACGGCCATTTCGCGCCGGCGCGCCGCTGAACGCGCGAGCAACAGGTTCACGGTATTTGCGCAGGCGATTGCCAGGATCAGCGCGACCATCGTCATCAGCACATAAAGGGGTTTCGAATACTGGCGGCGAAGGAAATCAAGGCCGCCAGCGCCTTCCTGGAGGTAGAGAGCTGGCAAATCGGCTCGTTCTTTTGGCGTGAGGGCCGTGGATTCCACCAAACGTCCGAACATTGGGCCGAGGGCCGCCTGCGCCTGCCGGATTGTCACTCCTGGTTTCAAACGGCCCATCAGGTCAATCCAGTAATTGCGGTTGTCAACGTACTTGCTGTCTACGTCGCCGCGAACGGGAGTCTCGACAAAGACATCAGTGTGCAGGGGAATATAGAGATCCTGCGGGCCTTCGGGATTCACACCGAAGAACTCCTGAGCAGCAACTCCAGCAACGGTAAACGGCTTGTTGTTGATCTGAATCGATTGTCCGACGGCGCTCGCGATCTCGCCGAAGCGGCGCTGTGCGTATTCAAAACTGAGAACGGCCACTGGTGGCGCTCCGGGGCGGTCATCGGAAGCATCGATGAGCCGACCACCGGCGGGCGGCACGCTCAGTCCGCTGAAGAATTCACCGGATACATACTGTGTGGCGGCAAGATCGGCCTGTCCATGAATGAGCACATTCTGCCTGCCGATTCCTTTGAAAGCAAAAACCGACGAGAGGACCGGGTTCTTCGCGCGAAACAGCTCATACGCGGCGAAAGGGAAGTCGCCGCTATTGTGACCGGTTTTCGAGTCCTTGAATACACTGCCCCAATGGCTCTCCACAATGGGAGGCGAGTCCTTACTATGCCAGTTGAGTACCACTAGAGTTTCGGGATTCGGAACGGGGAGCGCCCGGAGAAGGATGGCGTCCATGAAGCTGTAGATAGCGGTATTGGCTCCGATGCCAAGTGCGAGTGAGAGCGTGACCATCGCAGTGAAGAGCGGTTGGCCGCCCATCATGCGGAAGGCATATCGAACATCTTGGAGCGCCTGCTGGCCGAACTCAAGAATTCGCACAGAGATCCTCGAGGTCCTTTTAGACTACGACGTTTGGCAGGTGGTTAGCGATGAAATTTAACGGCGTGCCGCGCAGCGGGTGAATTCCTGCACCCGCCGCGCGAGGGTTCGTTGCTTAGATGAATTGCACCGTAACCGTGGTGTTGGCGGAAGCTCCAGTTGAATCCGTCACGGTAAGGGTGTATTGGTATGTTCCCGGAGTCGGAAACTGGAACGTGGGCGTCGCCGTGTTTCCACCGGTAATGCCGGAGACCGGGAAGCCAGGCGATGGAGTCCAGGCATAGGTCAGTGCCCCTGTGTTAGCGGAGGTCGACGCGGATGCGCTGAGCGTGACTTGCAGTGAGAGAGTCTGGAAAGTATTGGTAGTTGAGGTTGCGCCACCTGGGCCGGTAACTACGATGGTGACTGCGGACCCGCCAGTGGAAGGCGGAGTAGGCCCGCCGGGGGCGATCGGAAGCTGAGTTCCGGTGAATGGAGTTGTCAGCCAAGGTGTGACTAGCACACCCGAACTCACTACTTCGCAGCCGGAGGTGTTAGGACCACCACCGGTGCAAGCGCCACCGAACCAGTTTTGCGCGGCATTCACTGTGCCCTGGCCGATGATGTCAATGGCGAAAGAAGCCGTGATGTTATTGAGACTCGGCGCGAAATTCCCCGGCGCGTTGAACGCCAATCCCACGGACTCCTGCGAGATTACATTTTGTGTAATGACGAGGCCCTTTACCGGCACGAGGCTGAAGATGTTAATGCCGGTCGGGCCGGGCGTTGCGGCGTCTCCAAGGTCCGGGCCGTTACCCGTGATGACATTGCCGACAATGATATTGTCGTCAAGAACAGCGGGAGGCGGCCCAGCCGGCGCGGCATGGTTGTGCATGGTCACACCCGGCAGCCCATTGCCGGTCAGTGTATTGTTGACCACTACATTGCCGTAGGTCTTATTGCCGGGCCCCGCTGCGAAAAGGCCTATGCCAGCGCCCGCTCCCGCGAAACCTATGCCATTCTTTACGACCTGGTTGCCGGTGACTGTGTTGTGATAGACACCTTTTCCACTGTGGGACGCCATGGTAATTCCGCAAGCGGTCAGGTTGAGGGTGACCAAGTTTCCGGAAATGACGTTATCGTGGGTCGCGCTCTGGTCGTCGCTAATCAAGATTCCGCCGGAGTTGCCTTGAACGACATTGTTGGAGACGGTAGAGTGATCCGCTCCCGCCAGATTGATTCCTTCACCGCAATCCTGGTTCTCGCCCGATTGCAACGCGGCGGGTAATCCCGGACAAGTCGGCATTGCCTTGGTCGTATTCAGACCCTTGTTATTGTTCAGCACCTGATTGTTCCAGATGGTGACAGACGATGCGTTCTGCACTACGATGCCCTGGAAGTTGGCGTTTTTGACGGTGAATCCCGAAACCACTACGCCACTGATGGGCGTAGTGCTGGCCGTGCCATCAACGGAAACACCGGTGGCGAGGCCCGTAGCATCAATGATTGTGGTCGCACTTCCCGCTCCGATGAGCGAAAGTGATTTCGTGATGGTCACAACCTCCTTGTAGGTGCCCGCGCCGACCTGGATGGTATCTCCAGCCGCGGCTGCGGTAATCGCCGCGGCAATGGTGGTCTTGCAGCCCGTTGCGGAACCTACGCACAACGTAGCGGCTTGCGCTGACTGAGACAGACCGGCAGCGAGCACTGAACAGAACGCAACCAGAGTCTGGTTGCGGACATATCTCTTCATTTGAAACATTCTACACTCCTGTGTTTTTGTCATTTTTGTAGCAGGCGGACGGCGTATAGCTGCTAAGAACTCGCATCCATCCCCATCATGCTTCTAGTGCTCGTACGGGTGACCGTTAACCGCCTCCTAGGAATGCTATACTTCCGCACCCAGGAATGCAAATAGGGAAAGACTTGGATTCCCCTCCAGCTTAGTGCGCGCAGGCCAAAGAACGGAGCTCTTAATCGGTCGCTTTGCCGCGGTCTGAGCGGGCATAGCATGGAGGCGGCTGGCGGACGCCACTACGCGCTTCTGGAGGCTGGCGCGCGGCTCGGTCCTTATCACATTGACGCGAGGCTCGGCCCGAACCGGGGGCGAAGGCAGTCTATGATGGCCGGGGGACCGGAAAGAGTTGTCCCGTCGCGCCGCGGACGGCAATCTGATGAATATGGCGGTGACGGCTGGGACGTGTTTCGGCTCGAAACTCCGCGGCGTTTGCTTGACGCGAATTCGATGGGGTAACGGCGGATGGGCAAGTGATTTCTTTTCTCCGACTCAGTAGCTAAGAGTGCTCCGGGGCCGTTCACCGCTCCTACGAACCTGGCTGGCAAGGGATTAGCAACCCACCGCCGGAACATTATTTGTTGTTCATTCAGCGACGCGCCCCATACCCAAAAGTCCCGGCCGCACATCCAATCAGTAGGAGTAGTAGGGCGGTGATTATGTTTACTAAACTTGGTTTTCATACAATACTTTTGGGTGCTGTGGTTACATTCTTGAGTCCGGCTCTTCTGTCGGCCAGCGAGCACGGTGGTGGCGGCCGGGGCGGCGGACACGGTTCTTCTGGCGGGTCCTATTCTGGCCGGGGTGGCGGTGGTTCTTATGGCGGTCAGAGCTATCGCGGGGGCGGTCAGAGCTATCGAGGTGGCGGACAGAGCTATTCGGGCCGCGGCGGCCAGAGCTATTCGAGCCGCGGCGGCGGTTCCTACGGCGGCCAGAGCTACCGTGGTGGCGGACAAAGCTTTTCCGGCGGGCATGGCTACTCCCGAGGCCGCGAGTACGAAGGCGGCGGCCGTGGCTACTACCGCGGCAATGACCACGATTACCGCGGTTATCGCGGCGGCCATGGCTACTATGGCGGCGGCTATGGTTTCTACAGCGCCCCTTATTATTACGGGTACGGCCCGAGCTATTATTATTCTGACCCTGGTTATAACGCCTGCGATCCGGCCGGCTATTACGATCAATGGGGACGTTGGATTCCGTATCCCGGCTGCTACGTTCCGGGATATTAACCGCTAAGATGTCAGCGTGATCGCGCGCGTCCATAGGCCGGGTTTTCCTCTTGCTGGATTCGTTCATCGTTTCTGGCATTTTGATGGATATCAGGCCAGTCACGCGCGTGAGCGGGCTCTGCCCACGGGCACGGTGGAACTGGTTGTCAATCTCTATGAAGACCGAATCCGTGTGTTCCCTCGGGAAGACGATTTTGAGGGCCAGCGGTTCCGGGGTCGGTGGTTTGTGGCGCACAGTCAGGGTATTTTGTTCTTGAACCGTCGCAGCAGATGTCGGTCGTTGGGATTCATTTCCGGCCTGGCGGGGCTGCACCGTTTTTAGGCGCGCCGGCGAGGTGAGTTTACCAATCAGCATCTGGGATTGGACGATGTGTGGGGCGGTTCCGAAGCTTCTGAACTTCGTGAACGTCTGCTGGAGGCGGGTTCGTCCGAGGCGATGTTTGGGGTGCTGGAGTGTGCATTACTCAATCGTCTGCAGCGGCCTTTGCTAGCGCATCCGGCGGTTGCCTACGCTCTTCGCCAGTTGGCGGCCGCAGACGGGGTTATGGCGCGAAACGTTTTATGGAGTTGTTTCGCAACGCAGTGGGTTTAACTCCGAAAGTATATTGCCGCATCATGCGGTTCCAAAGTGTGATTGAGCGTTTGGCTTGCGACGTCGAGTGGAGTGGGCGAGTGTCGCGCTGGACGGCGGATATTGCGATCAGTCGCACTTGAATCGGGAGTTTCGCGTGCTCTCCGGGCTGACACCCTCCGAGTATCGGCCAATCGAAGACCGGCCGAATCATGTTCCTATTGACCAGTAATACGCCAAAAGGAAAATTTTATCCAATACCAGGCTGTACCCCTGCCCCTATAGTGGATCCATGGTCAAAGTACACGAGGTATTTGCGTATCTCCGCCTGCGGTGCGCGGCGGAGGCGATCGAGTTTTATAAGCGGGCTTTCGATGCCCACGAGGTGTTTCGGCTGGCGGAGCTTGGCGGGCGGATCGGACACGCGGAGATCAAGATCGGCGACAGGGTATTGATGCTGGCGGACGAGTATCCGGAGCACGGCATCGTAGGCCCGCAGATGTTGGACGGAACTACTTTTGCGATCCATCTGCACGTCGACGATGTGGATTCCCTGATGTTGCGCGCGACGAATGCAGGTGCAACTGTCCTGCGGCCACTGGCGGATCAGTTTTATGGCGAGCGGTCGGGATCGATTCGGGATCCATTCGGCCATGAATGGCTTTTAGGGCAGCACATTGAAGACGTGACACCCGAGGAGATGCAGCGGCGCTACGATGCGATGTACGCTTAGCCGAGGAATTTGCGGATTCGGTCTATGGCTTCCATCAGATTCGGCAGTGAGTTTGCGTAACTGAAGCGCAGATAGCCCTCTCCGTAGGATCCGAATGACGTTCCACTCAGGCAGGCGACACCGGCTTCGTTCAGCAGCGCGTCGGCCAGGCGCCTGGATGTCATTCCCGTTCCGGTAATGTTTGGGAATGCGTAGAAGGCTCCTTCGGGTTTTTGGCAGCGGAATCCTCTAAGCTGGTTCAGCCCTTCGCAGAATGCATCCCGGCGTTTGTGGAACTCGGCGACCATCGCTTCGGGCGCGTCCTGCGGTCCGGTGAGTGCCGCGATTCCCGCGCGTTGAGTGAAACTAGCAGTACAGGAATTGCAATTTACCATCAGCTTGTTGACGGCATCGACGAGCCCGAGAGGCATCACTCCGTAGCCTAAACGCCACCCGGTCATCGAGTATATTTTGGAAAAACCGTCGAGGATGATTGTCTTTTCGAGCATGCCGGGATATGTGGAAATGGAGACGGGCGGCTTTCCGAAGTAGATGCGGGAGTAGATCTCATCGGAGAGCACCATGATGTCCATGTCACGCACCATTTCTGCGATTGCGGCGATGTCCTCTTCGGGAATCACCCCGCCGGTGGGATTCTGCGGCGAATTGAGGATGAGCAGTTTTGTTTTGGCATTCAGTTTCGATTTCAGCAGGTCGAGATCGAAGGAGAAGCCTCGGGATTCGACCAACGGAATGGGGATCGGCGTGGCGCCGAGGAATTGGATCATCGATTCGTAAATGGGGAAGCCCGGATTCGGATAGATGACTTCGTCGCCGGGTTCGAGCAGGGCGAGCAGCGGGAAAAATATGATCGGCTTGCCTCCCGGGACTACGCAAACATGGTCGCCCGTAACCCTGATGCCGCGAGTCTTGCTGACGTGGTCCGCGATGATGTTGCGGAGTTCGGGGTAGCCCTGCGTAGGGCCGTAATGGGTCCATCCCTGATCAAGCGCTTGTTTTCCGGCTTCTATGACGTGCTGGGGCGTCTCGAAATCGGGCTCGCCGATTTCCAGATGGATGATGCTTTTTCCCTGCGCTTCGAGAGCGCGCGCCTTCACCAGCACTTCAAACGCAGTCTCAATGAGAATGCGGTCCATCCGCTTCGCTAGGTGCATTTTCACCTTGTAAAGAAGGGTACTCCGTTGCGCTCTTCCACCAGTGTTACTGCATCGCCGATGCTGACGCGGCCACCGAGAATACGGCCAGTCACGCGGTGCCCGTCTTCCAGGGTGACGATCACAAGCTGGTAAGGAACTTCGCTCACGAAGGCTTCGGGAGCCGAGTGTATCACGGTCTCGGTGTAGATTTCGCCTTTCACGCTGCGGCTCCAAGGATGGTGACGACGCATGTGGCTCCGGAGCCGCCGAGGTTCTGGGCGAGTCCGATTTGATTGCGTGTGACCTGACGTTCTCCCGCCTCTCCTCGGATCTGCAGAACAACGTCGCAAATCTGCGCCACTCCCGTCGCTCCGACCGGATGGCCTTTCGATTTGAGGCCCCCGCTGGTGTTGATCGGCTTCTCGGCTCGGAGGCAGGTGTTTCCCGCCAGCGAATAGAATCCGCCTTCGCCTTTTTTCACGAAGCCGAGGTCTTCGATGGCGAGGATTTCGGCGATGGTGAAACAGTCGTGTACTTCGGCGAATTGAATATCGGCTGCGGTAACGCCCGCCATTTTGTATGCTTTCGCAGCCGCGGTGCTTACGGCTCGGAAGGTTGTGATGTCGTCCTTCTGGTCCAGCGCGACGTGATCGGAAGTTTGGGCTAATCCCATCACTTGCACTGGCTTGTTTGTGAATTCGGCAGCTCGCTCCAGTGGGGCGATTAGCACGGACGCGGCGCCGTCGCTGACTAGAGAGCAGTCATAGACAGTGAGAGGATCGGAAATCGGCTTGCCGGCCAGGGCTTGGTCCATGGTGATCACTTTTTTCATATGGGCGTCGGGATTTTTCGCTCCGTTGGCATGGTTCTTGACGGCTACGGCAGCCAGGTGTTCGCGCGTGGTCCCGTATTGATACATGTGGCGGCGGGCGATGAGGGCAAAGAGTGCCGGGAACGTAGCTCCGGCTTTGCCTTCGTCCCTGGTGTCGCCGGCCATGGCGAGGATTTCCGCGACGCGCGGAGTGGCCTGGGAAGTCATCTTTTCGACTCCGGTGACCAGTACTACGTCCTGAGCCCCGGAGGCAACGGCCATGAATGCCTGGGCGAAGGCGGCTCCGCTGGACGCGCAGGCGTCTTCAAAGCGGGTTGACGGCACGTCCATAATGCCTAGCGCGGTGCTGATATAGGGCGCCAAATGGCTTTGGCCGACGAAAGACGGGCCGGCAAAATTCCCAAGATAAAACGCATCCACCTGATTGGGGCTAACATGTCCATTTTTCAAGCATTTCTCTGCAGATTCGACGGCCAGCGACCGCAAATCGCGGTCTGGGAAGGCTCCAAATGGCGTTTTTCCGATGCCGATTACAGCCACAGATCTCATATACAATCAGGATAGCGCCGAAACCTCTGCACGCTTCAGAGGTTGTCCCGTCAATCCATTTGAGGGGACCGGGTTTGCAGACTGCGGCGGAGATACGATTAGGCTACATGAGCGAAGCGACAGAGTCTTCGTTGCACGGCAGCACGCAGGAGTCGCTCGACTTCGAAGCGCGGTTTATTGCCGACAACATGCGGCGGATCTTCCGGCAGATTTACCGGATTGTCCGCAATGTAGATGACGCGCAGGACCTGACGCAGGAAGCGTTCATCAAAGCGCTGCAGCGGCGGGACCAGTTGAAGGACGCCGAGAAGGCCGCCCATTGGCTTTCGCGAATCGCCAGCAATACGGCGATCGACTTCCTTCGGCGGCATGGACGTATTAATTTTTCCGACATCGACGATTTGGTAATGCCTCTGGCTACGGCGGTGGAGGAGAGTCCGGAACGGCTTCTGTTGCGCGGTGAGCAGAGCCGGTATCTGGACGGTGGACTCAGCGTGCTTACGGAACGTGAGAGGCTGGCGATTCTTCTGCGCGATGTGGACGATCTGCCGGCCGAGGAAGTGGCGAAGCAACTGAATTGCTCGAAGGCGACGGTGCGCTCGCATATAGCGAATGCGCGAATCAAACTTCGACGTTACATGGAAAGGAGGAAGGCATGAAACATCCGAGCGAAACCGATCTTTCGTTGTTCGCCGGCCGTGATCTCAGCCTTCTCGAGAATTGGCGGGTGGGGCAGCATGTGCGGTATTGCGATTCCTGCGCTGGAGTTGTGCGGAGTTTTCGCACGGTCGGCGAGGAGTTGCGCGGCTCATTGCAGGATCTTCCTGAAGGTTTGAACTGGGACCGGCTGGCCAGCGAGATGACCGGCAATATTCATGTAGGTCTGGCGGCGGGCGAATGTGTGGCGCCGGTAATTGCGCGATCGCAGCGGCTGAACGGCTGGCGTACGGCGGCGGTAATGGCGTCGGTAACGGTGCTGCTGATGGGTGGATGGTGGTTGAATATTCCACCTCGCCAGAGCTTGGCGAAGGCGCCGCAAGTGGTACTGGAGAATACGTCCAACGGGATCGAGCTGCGGCAGGATGGATCGTCGCTGACGCTGATGCATTCGCGAGGCGGTAAATCCGTTGTGCTGGCGAGTTCGCCCGGCTCTTTGCGGGCGCGGTATGTGGATGAGGAAACTGGTCAAGTGACCATCAATAACGTGTATGCGCAGTAAATTTGCAGTCAGTTTCGCAGGCAGTTTGTTGACGGCGGCGATGTGGGCGCAGAGTGTGCCGATCGACCCGCAAAACACGCTTCACATCAATTTACAGGACGACGCGCCGATTGGGGTGATGTCGGCCAATTGGGGCAATTCCACGGCGACCGCACGTGGCGGAGCTCTACTGCTGGATCTGCATACTTCGCTGGTTTTGAAGAACAGCTCGAACCGGCATATTCGCGGCATCACGCTGCTGGTGAAGTCGCAGGAAGTTACGGCGGGCGGTAAAGGATCGGTGTCAGTGGCGAGCTTGAACGTCGCGCCCGGCGAGACGTTTCCGGTGCGCATGGATCTGCAGTTGCTGCGGCCGGTGCAATCGGGCGGCGGGCCGATGGTGCAAGTATCGCTGGACGGCGTGTTGTTTGACGATCTTTCGTTCTATGGTCCAAACCAGTTGAATTCGCGGCGCTCGATGACGGTTTGGGAACTGGAAGGGCGGAGAGACCGCAAGTATTTCCGTCAGATTCTGGAGACGGCGGGTCAGGAGAAGCTGCGCGAGGCGATGGTTTCGAGCCTGAACCGTCAGGCGGAGCGAAACACGATGGATGCGCGGATTTCGCAATCGGGCCGGTCGACGAACGTGATGGCGGGACGCCAGTTGCAATTTGCTTTTCTGGACACTCCGAATGCGCCGGTGGAACTCGGCATGGGCCGAGTGACTGTAAATAACGATGAGGCGCGTACACCGCGGATGCTGGTGGAGAACCGGTCGGACCGCGGTATTCGCGGCATGGAAGTCGGATGGCTGGTGCGGGATAGCCGGGGAAAGCAGTATGTGGCCGGATCGATTCCGCTGGATGTGACTCTGGGTGCGCATCAGAGTACGACGGTGGTGCAGGATGCCGACTTCAAGGTGTCGGATGCGAATGGGCGGCCGATTGCGATTACCGAGCTGACCGGATTTCTGACGAGTGTGGAGTATCTGGACGGGCGCATGTGGGTGCCGGAGGGCGCGGCTCGCACTCCGACTCCGTCGCCGGAAGAGCAGCGGCTTGCGGAGATGTATAAGCGGAAGGGTTTGAACGCGGTTATGGATGAGCTGCGGAAGTTTTAGGTGAGTTTGGTTGCGGTTGGTTTGACCGACCAGCTACACTAAGAAGTACTACTTCGGGGCGTGGCTCAGCTTGGTAGAGCGCCTGGTTCGGGACCAGGAGGCCGCAGGTTCGAATCCTGCCGCCCCGACCATCTTCTTCTGTTTGTTTTGTTGGCTTTAACTCGATAACGGGCGCTTTCGCGCTAACATTTCCTAATATCTGGGGTGGATTCGTTTCGATGAGCTTCCACTTGATGGCCTTTTTGAATGCCCATTGTATTCTTTCCTGTCAATCCGGCCGCCATTGTCCAGTAGTTCATTCAGGGCAATCTCAATCACCAGAGGCTTCGCTGGTAGATCCTGAAGTCTCATGTCGCCAAACTTCGCAATTGCGTACTGCCCCCACTGGCTGTAGGCTTCTGCGGTCTTCGGCGCGCACTTGCGGGCGACGTATTCTTTCATCCCTATCTGGAAAAAACTCTGCGAAGGTGTCTTTACTCTTCCCTGCACTGGCACCCGCCTGATGTTTCTTGATGGCCTCGCGAAGCGCATCAGACGCCGCCCCTTTCGTTGAGAGCCCGCTCTTAGCTAGCGCGCTCGATGCCGAGCATTCTCATTTGATGCTCGTCCATACCGCGTTCCCGCATGGCGGACGCTGGAATGCTCTCTCCAATGTGTGCGAGTTCGGAACCAGAGAGCTTCACGCAACCCGCTATCAGCGATTCGGAAAGCTGCTTCCGCGTCCGCGCGCGATCACTGGAATGATCCGTGTTTCCAAGGCAAGCACGCAACGCTCGATTGCGGCGCTCATTCAGTGCTCGCCCGAAGAGCATTTCATTGCGGCCCGCGCCGTAAGAATCGCCGGTATCGTGTAATATCACGCCTCCATCGAGGGCCGAGTGAATAGTGGCGATGCTCTCGTTATCGCCGGTAGCCCCGTACGTCCCGGAAATGCCCATACAGCCGGGCGACATGGGAAACACTTTCGGGCGGGTGACGCCCAACTGGCCTGTGCAACTTGATTCTCTGTCGTCATGAGCCATTTTCTCCCACGACGTTCATTTACGATGACGGCTAGCCTGCAGCTGCTGCAACTTCGTGTTCGTTGAAGCTGTAGCCGAAGCCGCGAACCGAACGGATGAGCGAGGGATTCGCCGGATCGGTTTCAGTTTTCTGGCGCAGCCGCAAAATGTAAACATCGACCGTGCGGTCGGTTACCGCGCGATCGTGGCCCCACACTGCATCGAGAAGTTGCTCGCGGCTGAAGACTACTCCGGGTCGGCTCATCAGGAACTCAAGAAGACGGAACTCGGTTGCTGTCAACGAGAGCGATTTGCCGTCGAGCACCACCCGGCAGCTTGTGCGATCCAGTTCGAGACTGCCCGATTTCAGAACGCGGGAAGGTGTGGCTTGACCGCGGAACTGAATCTTGATTCGGGCGATTAATTCCCGAATAAAAAAGGGCTTGACGATATAGTCGTTTGCACCCAGTTCCAGGCCGACGATGCGGTCGGTCTCCGACGCACGGGCTGTCAGGAAGATTACGGGTATGTGGGCGAGTTCGGGGTGGCTGCGAATGCCCTTACAGATGTCGAGACCGTCCGAATCGGGCAACATGATATCCAACAGGATCAGATCGGGGCGCTCGCGCCGGCACAGTTCGATTGCACCTTTTCCAGTCTGGGAGCCAACCAATAGGAACCCTTCCTTTTCCAAGTTGTACTTGAGCAAGGAGTAGAGATCGGAGTCGTCTTCAATCAGTGCAATCTTCTTCATACTTCGAAGCGTAACTTTGTCACGTTACAAATAGATTACAATACTGTGAATTGAGGTTGAACTCTTGTACAGACAGCTATTTCTGTTTCTTCGACCTGGACTCATCATCGCTGGCGCCGAGCTGGTCGCCTAGCGCGAGCCGAATCTCGGCGCGGCTTTTGTAGGCATCTGTGTAGCCTGGGCGCTGTTGAATGGCGCGGGTATATGCATTCAAGGCCATAAGAGGCCTATCGATGTTCGCATAAGCCTTACCCAGCTGAAAGAAGGCTTCAGGATAGTCGTCGTTTTTCTTCTTTAAGGCAGTGGTGAAGTCTTCCGCTGCCTTGTCGAACTGCCGCAAGGACAGATAAGCCAGACCGCGATAATAGTTGGGTTCGGGCGCCTTGGCATCCAATTGCAGCGTCTTCGAACAATCGTCCGCCGCTTCCTTGGCAGATCCGGCCTCGAGGTTCACCAGGCAGCGTTTGAAGTAGGCATCCTTGGCATCCGGCTTCACCTGGATGGCTGCTGTGAAATCTGCAACAGCTTCCTTGTAGCTATGTTTGGCGGAATAAAGACGGCCGCGATCCATCAACGTTTGGAAAAGATCAGGCTTAATTTTGAGCGCTTTGCTATAAGCGTCGATCGCCGCCTCCGGTTGATGGTCTTTTTCGGCCTGACTCGCGCTCTGCAGCACCTTCCATAGTTCGCTGGAGCCGTCTGTCTCGGCAACCACCGGGGCGGCCGGTGGGGGAGTGACAGGCGCAGCGACGGGCGGAGCGATGACCGGCTGAGCAACAACCGGCGGAGTAACGACGGCGGGTTGCGGCGGGGCGGCCGCCTGAGCTTTGGGCTGTTCAATCGATGTCGAATTACCCGCGATCAGCACCGGCTTCGATTTGGGGGCGCTCATCATGGGACTTGGCGCATTGGCCGCGGCGGGCGTGGAAGCGGCGATTACGGATGCGCTGTCCACATCCGGTTTCGCCATCGCCGGTTTCGCCGGCGATCCAGTTCCGGGCGAGGCCCCGGCCTGCACGGGCGCGGGTGATTCGTTAATACGCTTCACAACATCCGCGAAACTCGGATTCAGGCTGACCGCTTTATCGAAATCAGCCTTGGCCTTCGCTGTATCCTTCAGGCGAAAATACACCGAACCGCGGCTGACGTACGAATCCGCAGAATCGGGACGCAATCGGATGGATTCGGAGTAGTCTTCCAGCGCTTTGTCCGCTCGTCCCAGCCTTTCATTCAAGCGAGCCCGGTCCTGAAAGGCTGCCGCATTATCGGGGGCGAGACGGATGGCTTCGTCCAGATCCTTCTGAGCAGCCTCAGTACGGCCCAAATTCGCCTCGAGTGTCGACTTGCGCCAGAATGTCATCGAATCGTTGGGACTTAGCTTCACCAGCACTTCGAAATCGGCCATGGCATCCACAAAGTTGCGCTTTCCCTGATTGATGCCAGCCCGGCTCTCATAGGCCGGAGCATACTGAGGGTCTATATCGATCGCCTTCTGAAGGTCCTTCATGGTACCGCTGGAATCGCCGAGATACGCGTGGGCCAGCGCCCGGCAATGGTAAGGCTCGGGTGCATCCGACTTCAATCTGATAGCCTGCTCACAGTCCGCCAATGCGGAACGTAATCGCTGGGCCTTCATACTGGCCTGTGCGCGATGTACATAGGCGTACGGGTTATTAGAATCAACTTTAATTGCCTGGTCGTAAAGCTTTGATGCTTCAGCAAAATTGCGCTGTGCTGCGAAAGTGTCACCTTGGGCCACGAGACCGTCGGATTTAAGACGAGCTTCACTCTTCACCGCGTCATTCTTCTTGGCGGCGAACAAGAGGAAGTGCGAGGAAGAGGCCGCAGCAAGAAAGAAAATCGCGGCGAGCGGAAGGGAGCGGGAGCAGTTAGCGAGTTTCATGGCACCGGGTAACTATCGGCAAAAGCAGGGCGAAAACTTAGGCTTATCCCTATTTTCCCCAACCGATACCCTCATTTTTGGCGCATGCCCGGACGGGCGTTGAGATGGGTGGCGCAGCGTCGGAGGAATTGCACTGACGCCACCCGGGGTGCCATACCGAGTCGACCAACACCGGCATTTGCAGCACCATGGAACCGGGCCAATCCTCCACCGCACCCGATTCCAATCCTATAAGGGACGTTATCAGGGGCAGGCCGGTAACGCCCTACAGTAAGTCTTGTATTTTCTGTAGATTGCTGAACTTCTTCCAACACTTTGCTGAACCTAAAGTTTCGCTCAAGTGCTTGCTAACTGTACCATTCTTCGTTCCTCCGCGCTTTGATAGGCGGCTTCAACCACAGCAAATGTCTTCAGATAGTCGGAACCGCTCGTTTCAAAAGTCCGTCCCTCCATCAGACGGGTGAGGAAATGCCGTTGTGTGGAGTAAACACTGTCTCCTTTGTATCCCTGTCCAATGTCATTCACCCAGATTCTATAGCCATTGCGGAACACATCGCCGGCCGGCGAGATCCACAACGTCCCCGATTCACCCTCGAACAATGCCTCTCCCATGGCGGGCCCATCGGGAATCGGGTCCTGGAAGCGATGCCCGTCGATCACGCCGATCAGTTCCGGTCTATGACCCAGAATGAGCAATGCCCGATCTTCACCCGCGATCACGGGGTTCACTCGACGGATTTGGGCGAAAACTGAAACGACATCGCCGAACAGGAATCGGGCCGTGTCGATATGGTGAACCAGCGTTTCGTGTATCAACATTCGTGGCATCTGACGAAAGTAGGGTTGGTGAGAATATGGCTCGGGACCTGCGCCATCCGCCTTACGCGTCCGCAGCGCGTACGAGACCGGCCGGCCGATGTCACCCTGCGCCAAGCGCGCGTGGGCGACGCGGTACCACGGCTGCCAACGCCAGTTTTCGTGGATCATGAACGGCGTTGAGGTGGCCGCTGCTGCTTCCACCATGGCGACGGCATCAGACCAACTCGACGCCATTGGTTTCTGGCAAATGACGGGCACACGCCGTTCGGCCGCGAGGCGCACCACGCTCAAATGCGTCTCCGGACGCGCGGCGACATCAACAAAATCAAGTTGCTCTCGGTCGAACATCTCCTCGGCCGACGCGTATGCGTGCGGAGCTGCTTGCCGGGCGCGAATGAGATCCGGATCGGCCGCCGCGACGATCTCGGCATCCGGCAGCCGCCGCCAAGCCTCGAGATGAAACTGCGCAAAATAACCACAGCCGATGATTCCTCCCCTCATGCTGCGACCTCCGATACGATTCGCTCACCCATTGCCGACGTCGTCAGATCTCCTCGCAGGTCCTTGGTTCGCGCGCTAGGGTCGGCCAGGACGCGCTCCACGGCGTCGTGAATCAGCGCTGCTCCACGGACCGTCTCCGGATTCCCCAGCCATTCGAGCATCATCGCAACCGAAAGAATCGTGGCCACGGGATTGGCGATTCCCTGCCCCGCGATATCGGGGGCCGATCCGTGGGAGGGCTGGAACACGGCATGCGTGTGGCCGATGTCGGCCGACGGCGCCATGCCCATCCCACCGACAAGTGCGGCAGCGAGATCGGAAAGAATATCACCGAACATGTTCTCGGTCACTATTACGTCGAACGATTCGGGCCGTTGCACCAGATAGAGCGACGCGGCATCCACGTAGACATGCTCGGCACGGATGTTCGGGAATTCGGCTGCGATTTCATAAAAGATCCGCCGGAAAAAGCTCATGGACGGCAGTACATTTGCTTTGTCCACGAGCGTCACTAACCCTTTGCGCCGCGTGGCTTCGCAAAACGCGCTACGAAAAAGACGCTCGGAGCCTCGCCGGGTGATGCGTAGGTGGTCGGTCACTTCGCAGGCGTCAGGCTGATGGTGTTCAAGGCGGGAAGAGAACAGCCCTTCGGTATTTTCACGTATGATCGCGAAATCTATTTGCCCAGGCTCCTTCAACGGGGAATCATTCGGATGATACAAGCGGATAGGCCGCAGCCCGCAGAAAAGCTCCAGCCGCTCGCGGAGATCGAGCTGGGGCGCCATCTCCTGGCCTCCGGGCCAACGTACATCCGGAAGCCCCATCGCGCCGAGGAGAATCGCGTCGAATTGTTGAATGCGATCGAAGGTCGCGGGAGGAAACGGATCGCCGCTGCGCTGGAACTCGCCGGCGCCGACGGAGAATTCTTCGAGTTCAAAAGAGACTCCGCTGAGTTTGCATTCGACCGCTTCCAGCACACGAATTCCTTCGGCCATCACTTCCCTGCCGATTCCGTCGCCGGGCAAGACTGCGATCCGATAGCTGCGCATGTCGGAGATTAAATGATCAGCATACAATCGCCGTAGGAAAAAAACCGGTAACCTTCGCGCACGGCGTGTTCGTAGGCGGCCAACGTGAAATCTTTTCCGGCGAATGCGCAAACGAGCATCAGCAGACTCGACTGCGGCAGATGGAAATTCGTCAGCAGCGCGTCGACGAAGCGAAACTGAAATCCGGGATGGATAAAGATGTTTGTTTCGCCGTCCGTGACGCCGCTTTCCATGGCGCGGACGCTGGTTGTACCTACCGCGATGCGGCGGCGCGCGGTACGAATTGTTGTCATCGACTCGGGCGTGATTGATAGGCGTTCCGGGTGCAATTGCACTTCCTCGACGTTTTCGGCGTGGATCGGTTGAAACGTGCCAAGGCCGACGTGCAACGTTACTTCCGCGATGGCGGCCCCGGCCGCGCGACACGCGTCGAGGATCTCTGGCGTGAAGTGCAGACCGGCCGTGGGCGCGGCGACTGAGCCCGTCTGTTTGGCGAAAACCGTCTGATAGCGTTCGCGGTCTTCCGGGGAATCCTGGCGGTGAATGTACGGAGGGAGAGGCACGTGCCCGATGGTCTCGAGAGTCTTATAGATATCATCCGTGCCGGAGAAACGGAGCGTCCGCTCGCCGAACTCACCTACAGCGACCACCTCCGCTTGGAGCCCTCGAGGAAATTCCACGCGCTCGCCGAGAGGCATTCGCCGCGCCGGTTTTACCAGGGCTGTCCAGGTGAGCGGATCGCCGGGAACCGGCCTGAGCAGAAACGCCTCAATGAGCGCGGACCCCGAGGCACGGTTCCCGTATATTCTCGATGGAAAGACTTTCGAGTTATTGAGCACCAGGCAATCGCCGGGATTCACCCATTGTGGGAACTCGCGAAAATGGTGATCGGCCCAATTCTGCTCGACGCGATTGAGCACGAGCATTCGGGATGCTGCGCGATCCTTAAGCGGCTCTTGCGCGATCTGTTCTTCCGGCAAATGATAATTGAAGTCGGCGACACGCACGTAGACGCTAGAATATCAGCGTACCCGAAACAAATGCGTATTCTCGCCATCGAATCTTCCTGCGATGAGACGGCCGCCGCCGTTGTCGAAGACGGCATCCGAGTTATTTCCTCGGTGGTGGCGTCACAACTTTCGACTCACGGCAAATACGGCGGCGTCGTGCCCGAGTTGGCTTCGCGGGAACATCTGCGGGCAATCGTACCCGTAGTGCGGGAAGCACTCGAACGGGCCGGGACGGGATTGCAGGGTCTAGCGGCGGTCGCCGTGACGGAGGGTCCGGGACTTGTGGGCTCTCTCCTGGTCGGAATCACGTATGCGAAGGCGCTGTGCTTCGCGCGCGAGCTGCCGCTAATCGGTGTCAATCATATTGAAGGTCATATCCATGCAGTGGTAATGGAGGCCCGGCAATCCGGCGAACCAGTGGAATTTCCGGCCTTGGCGCTGGTAGTCAGCGGGGGACACACACACCTTTTCGAAGTCCTGGAGGGGTTCCGCTATAGGCTGCTCGGGAAGACACGCGACGACGCCGCGGGAGAGGCCTACGATAAGGTCGCTAAGCTGCTCGGCTTCGGCTACCCTGGCGGTCCGGTGGTGGACCAGCTTGCTCGCTTCGGAAATCCCAAGGCAGTGAAGTTCACTCTCGCCAAAATGAAAGGCAACTCGTCCGATTTCAGCTTCAGCGGATTGAAGACGGCTGTCCTTCGGTGGTTTGAGGCGCGCGAGATGGGCGGCGAAGTACGGGCGCGGCGCGAGTTACTGCGCACGAACCCCGAGCCATCGTTTGAAGAATGGCTCCGAGTCACGCCGCGCGAGACGCTCGATCTTTTGGCATCGTTCCAATACACAGTGGTTGCCGAACTGATGCGGCGTCTTCGGAGTTCGGCAGAGGAAATTGGCGCCCAGACCATCATCGTCTCGGGCGGTGTGGCCTGTAACTCCGGTCTGCGCGAGGCGGCGAAAACCTCCTGGCTCCCGGCGCGCACACTTTTCCCCACGCCTGGACTTTCTACGGACAACGCGGCGATGATCGGCGCGGCTGCCTTCCCGAAGCTCGAGCGAGGGGACTTTGCGGACTTTACTTTGAGCGCGCGTGCGAATCTGACGTTGGCGTAAAGGCTATCGCTGGCTCGCTTCCCCGGCGGCGACTCTTTGATTGAATTGAGCTGATCTATTCCGGGGCACAGTCAGCGGCTTCCACGAATCCGCCTGAAAGTGTTTTGCCAGCATCACAATCTGCCCGATGTGCATCGCATAGTGCCCCACTTGACGGTTAATCGCCTGCATTACCGAATGCGGTTCCTTCCTGATGTAGACTGTGCGCGCCAAGTCATTGTCCTTCAGATCTTCGATCGCGGCGAAGACGATCTTCCAGCCGGCCTCCCACATTGCCATTAGCTCCTCGCGGGTGGCAGGCGGCGCCTCAAATTCGGAGTCGCGGTTACGGTCCGACTTTTCGCCATCGCTAGTCAGGAAATTGGTCCAGCGCGAGCGCATGTTGCCTGCTATGTGCTTGACGATCACGGCTATGGAATTGCTCTCAGGGTCGAGTGTGCGCGTCAGTTGTTCGTCGGTCACTTGCGCCATGGCCCGCTCAGCGAGCTCCTTATATTGTCGGAAAAGTGCTAGAGACTCCGCTGTGTAGGAAGTAGTAAGTTCGTGCGCCATAGCTTGATTATCCGCGAATTTGCGCCAGGACTACAGTTCCGGGACCAAATGCCGATTCAGTTAAGATAGTTCGAGATGCTTAGTACTGAGCTGGCGTTGGTTTTTGACATGGATGGAGTGATCGTCGATTCAACACGGATGCACACCGAGGCATGGCAGCGATATCTGGAGGCTCGGGGCGTCGAAATTCCCTATGTCGAGCAGCGGATGCTGGGGAAACATAACCCGGACATTGTTCGGGATTTCTTCCCGCATGAGACGCTCACAGAGGATACTATTTTCTCGCATGGGGCGCAGAAAGAAGCTCTTTATCGGGAGATGATGCGGCCTGAATTGCAGCAGCGATTGGTTCCCGGAGTGGCCGATTTTCTGGAACGCAACCGTGAGCTTCCCATCGGAATGGGAACCAATGCGGAGATTGCCAACGTCGATTTCGTGTTGGACGAAGCCGAATTGCGCAAGTATTTCCGGGCAATCGTCACCGGACACGAGGTCGCCCGTCCGAAGCCGTTCCCCGATGTCTATCTTCGCGTAGCGGAACTGCTCGATGTGCCGCCGGAACTCTGCGTTGTCTTTGAAGACTCTCCGTCGGGGGTGAGCGCCGCTCGCGCCGCGGGCATGCGCGTAGTAGGTTTGGCTACCACCTGTAGACTGTCCGGCGTCGATTTGTTAGTTCCCGATTTTCTGGATCCTGAATTGGAGTTATGGCTCGAAAACGCCGCGGCATCAGTCTGATTCTTATCCTCGCCGCTGTCTTAGCGCCGGTTATTTACGGGCAGACGCGGTTGACGCTGGAAGAGGCGTCTGCTCGGCGGGCTCCCACCTATGCACCGGCCCATGATGGTGAACAGGCCATCGTCGAAGGCGTCGTCGCCGCTCGCTTCATCAAGGTTGCAGGGTACTGTCACCTGCTGATTGAAGATGCGGCCGGACATGGTCTCACACTCGAAGGAACCGAAGCTCAACTCGGCGGACTTCAACCCGGAGATGTGGTCGAAGTACAGGGCACGATCGCCAACCGCGCCGGTCTGGCCGTTTTGGAGCCATCGGCGATCCGCGTCAAAGAAAACGGAGCTCCCCCTCCAGCTCGAAAAGTGAAGGTCTCCGAGCTCAATGCTTTTCAGCACGTCGGGACGCTCGTGGTGGTGGATAGCACGGTCATTACGATCGGCGATAACGCGGGTGGCGAAGTACTGCTGATCGGAAGCCCCAAGGAAGTGCCAGTTCGGGTGTTCCTTCCCCGCGACGCGTGGCCGGGAGGCATTGGACTGAACCGGTTTTCGCCGGGCGACCACGTTAGTGTGGCCGGGTTCAGTTCACAGTATTGTCCGAACCCTCCGTACAATCGGGCATTCCAGGTCGTGATTGGCGATCCGTCCGCCATAAAACTCCTGGAGCGCGGTTGGATACTGCCCCCCGAGCTTTTGGCTTCAGCGACGTTCCTGGTGATTTCTCTCGTCGCCATCTGGTGGATGCGGGAGCACCGGATGTCGGAACAGCGGCGCCGGCTGCGTTCGATGACCGGTGTGGCGGAAGAAATTATCTCGGCCACCACACCCGGCGAGATCTCACGCCGGCTGGTGAATTCCGTACCGCGTATCCTGCACGCAGCGGACGTCCATTTGTACCTGTTCAATCGCCATGCGCAAATGCTCGATCGCGTGCCGACGTTCTCGAATCCTGAGCCGTTTTCGGTTAACATCCAATCGCCAATAGGAAAACTATCAGCGGCAGTGGCGTTGGCCTTTCGGAATAGGACTTTCCTGCACATCCCCGACACCAGGAGGAGCCCGATCCTGCGAGACGGTCACGATGAGGATTTGCCCCGTGCCATATTGCTCGTTCCGATGTTCGCCCAGCAGGAGCTTCTGGGTATCCTGACAATCTTGTTCACCAATAAGATCCGCAAGCCGAACGGAGATGAGCAGGCGGGTATCCAACATCTCTCTAACCAGGTGGCCACGTCGCTAAAGCTTCAGGAACAGCAATCGATCCAGGAGCAACTTCTACGCAGCGAGAAAATGGCAGCGGCGGGACAACTCATCTCCGGCGTGGCCAAGGAATTGCGCGGCCCTCTGGGAACCATCAACCGAATCGCCAACGAGCTACTGACGCACAATTCGCATGGGCTTCCCGAGTTGGAAATGCGCGAGATTGCCTATGAGGCGCACCGCGGTTCCGAATTGGTGAGCCGGCTTGTCTCCTTCTCCACCACAGAACAGACGGAAACCAAACCTTTGAACGTGAACTTCCTGGTGGGAAGCCTGATGGAGTTTCGCGAGCCGGAGTGGAACACCAAAGGGGTGCAGGCGCGCGATAATCTGCCTCAGCACCCAGCTATCGTTCTGGGCAACCAGAGCCAACTCGAGCAGGTGCTGCTGAATCTGCTGGTGCATGCCGAACAATCGCTGGTGAACGCTCCCGTGAAGTCGATATCAGTCTCCAGCCGCAATATTGGCAGGGGAGTTGTCATTACGATCGACTACTCGGATCGGCTGCAGGAGGCGAAAACCACCGACCCGTTCGCCAGCAACGGTGCGGAAGGCGGTTTGGGATTGCAGGTGTGCCAGGCGATTCTGCAGGGCCACGGAGGCGAGGTGCGCCTTCTGCGCGATCTTCCGACCGGGTGCCGCTTTGAGATTGAACTCCCGTTGCACCAATTTGCGCAGCCGGGGATCGACTCGGCGCAACTGCGAAGGCGGGTCGCTCAACAATTGACGGTGTTGATTGTAGAACCCGAGACGAGCTCAGCGCGTATTCTACTGGCAATCCTGAGTGAGCGTGGACATCGGGGAGTGCCGGTCGTCAGCGCGGAAGAAGCGGTGGAAATGGTGTTCCGGCTGCACTTCGATATCGTGTTCTGCGCCATCCGGCTACCTGGGCTGAACTGGGTGGAATTTCACGAGAAAATTCGGCATCAGATTGGCGCTTTCGTTCTGATGGCGGAAGGACACGATCCCGAAATCTCACGCGCGTTCAAAGGAAGCGAGGGTTATATTCTGAGTAAACCGCTGGATGAAGTCGAGGCACAAAAACTGCTGGCGACTATCGAGGAACGGCAGGAAACGTTGGCTCAGGGATAGACGCATCCATTTTGCCCTATGATTAGAGTATGCGGTTTCTCTCCCTTGCCTGCCTCGCGGCGTTAAACGCAGTTCTGATATTCGGCGCGGAAAAATACACTGGCCCCATTCCGCCGAAGACGGACATTCCTTATCTGCTGCACGCCGATCAACTCGTTGAAACCGAAGCCGGCGAAGCCAAGGAAGAAACGAAAAAGGATTCGGTAGTTGCGATCCTGCCGGGCGCCAGCTCCCCCGCCCGCACACCTCTCGCCGAACCAATCTTCATCATCAAAACGCAAAAGCTAAGCGCTGAAAGAATCTCGGCATTCAAGCTGGACGTGAAGAACGGTACGCGGGAAGTGGTGATTAATTCGCAAGGCCGCAGAAAATCGAGAGACCTGACGAAACCTATCTTCGTCAACGTCACCAGGCTCGGAGACAATCTGTACAAGATTGAAGTCGATCAGATGCTTGAAAACGGCGAGTATACGCTTTCACCGGAAGGTTCGAATCAGACGTTCAGTTTTGAGATCTACTAACCCGTTACGCCATAACGGCCAGCGTACCGAGAAACACGTTTCCCAGCGACAAATCGCCCCTGATGTGGACCTGCTGGTTGGGCTGCTTGGTGAACAGACGCCAAGCTGCGTCCTGATCGAGCTTGATCCTGCACACTGGGCTGGGCGCAGCGCCCGAATGCAGTATCCAGCCTTGACCGCGTTGAACCAAGGACCATTCCCCGCCGGCTTCACCCGTAATCGTGACCAGTATCGTGGCGCCTTCGCCCGCATCCACCTCGCGGTACGTATGCGGAAGCGCTCGCACAAACGTATCCAGAGCCGGAAACAGCCATTGGCGGCTCGTGAGGCCAGGAGCGCCCACGGCATCCCGAATCTGCTGTTGGTGATGCCATTTTTCGGTGTACTCGCGGGCAATGTCGAACCAATTGGGCGATATCAGCTCGCCCGCCCAGGCAACGGAATTTCTTGCTTTGGCGTTCGGATCCAAGCCGGCCAACAACTCAGAGACCTGGGGCCCTGTGATCGCAAGAAAATCGATCAACAATCGAGGGCTCATTCTTCCGGTGGCGCGAATCCAATCCGCGTTGATCTGATTCAGGAAAGAAACGAGGTCCTGATAGCCGTTGATCGGCGATTCCGGGGCCGGCGGGCGGCTTCCTTCCTTCGCCGGAGATAGCTTGCGAATATCGCCGTCCAAAAGATGCGCGACGATGTCTCGAACCTGCCAACCGGCACAGACGGTCTCACACAGCCAATCGGCCGGAGACAGACCCTTTAGCAGGGTCATCAGCTCCATGTGTAGCGGAGGGAAAAGGTGGACGGTCTCGATCGGCCCGACAGGTTTCATGGTCTATGTCTTCATTCTAGTCATGAAGTAGAGTCCCGCCAGCGAAAAGACCGCATCAGGAGACCAGGCGGCGACAGGCGCGGGCAGTTGATTGATATTACCAATCTGTTCGAAGAGCTTGCTGACCGACCAATACGCCACGGCGATTCCGAAACTCACACCAATGCTTGCCATCGCTCCTCGTTTTCCCGAAGAGAAAGAAAACGGGACAGAGATTAGCGCCATGATTAATGCGAACAATGGTACCGCGAATTTCTTGTGGAACTGTACCTGCAAATGAACTGTATCGAAGCCACTCAATTTCAGTTCGCGTATATAATCCGCCAGTTGCTGGAAGTTCATTTGCGTTTCCTGCACGTCTTCGCGCAGGAACCAGTTAGGTGGCTCCTTGAGCTTGGCAAACGTCGCGGTGCCGCCGAGGAAAGGCTCGTACTTCACTTCTTTGTTATTGATAAACTCGCGCGACCAACCGTTTTGGAAAATCCAGGTTTTCAACGACGGCTCCCAGCGGGCCCGTTCGGCGGATATATGCTTTCGCAGCCGGAAGGTGTCCGGGTCGAGCTCGAAAACATACACCCCGACCATCACATAGGTGGCTTGATCGAAATATCTGTAATACCAGATTTCGTTGTTTGCGCCTTTTATCCATTTGCGGTCCGGCCGCAGATACGTTTGTACCGGACGGCCCTTGATCTCGTTTCGGAGACGGTCCTGAATGACGTTGGCTTCCGGAATTATATTGTGATCGAACCCAAGCAGTGACACGCTGAGCACCAAGCCTGTGAGCAAGACTGGCAACGCGAGGCGGTACAAACTGACGCCACACGCCTTGAGCGCTGTAACTTCGTTGTTCTTACTCAGGATGCTGAAGGTGACGAGCACCGCCACCAGCACGCTCATCGGCGTGGAATCGTACACCAGCATCGGCGTGAGGAAGAACAGATACTTGGCGACCGTAGTCATCGGGATGTGGTGAGTCACGACATCGCTGAGCAGTTCGAAGAAGCTGTACACCTGCGCCATAATCACAAAACTTGCCAGCAGCAGGCCGAAATAGAACAGAAAATGCCGGAGCACGTAGCTGTCAATCAACTGCGGCATTAGAAGGAAACGCCGCTTGGGTTCGCCGGATGCAGCGCCCCCGCGCGTTCTATCCAAACTACCTGTGAGCCGCGCCCAGCCGTCGCGAATGTAGCCCTGGATCGCACCGACGATATCGCGATCGCCGGGCCGTTCCAACCTTAGGAACAACGCGAGGCCAACTATGCCGATGATCATGTTCGGCAGCCACAAAGCGAACCAGGCGGGCAGCGTGTGCTTTTCGGCCAGGCCGATCATGCTGATGAGGCCCATCCAATAGAGAAACGAAATGGCGACAGTGAGGACGAACGCAGACGATTTGCCGCCTTTACGCGACGATACTCCGAGCGGAATGCCAATGAGCGCGAGCAGAATGCATGCAGGCGGCAGCGACATCCGGCGGTGAAATTCAATGCGTGCGTCAATGGAGCCGCGTGTCTCGGCGTAGAGCGGAATTGTATCCATCTCGGTGACGGGCCGGGTTGGCTTAACCTCGTTGTGTTTCTCCGCCTCGAGCACCTGATCTCCGGATAGAAATGCCGTGCGTTTGTAGCGCAGGGGGTCCTTATCCGTCTTATAGGTGTACCCATCGGACAACTGAAGCTGAATGCGATTGTTCTTGACGTCGGGCACAGCGATAGCCGACGATGCGACGGTGATCGGCGGATCGTCTCCGGCATCTTCGTTCCCCGCCGGACGCTGGTCCGGCGGGGTAATATCCGCGATGAAGACGCTGCGCCAGCGAACCACTGTTCCTGAGACCACGTCGCCTACGTACAGGATCCGGTTCGGAAAATCCTCGGTGAACACGCGCGGCTGAATATCGGCAGTCAGTTCTTCGGCGCCGAGTTTGTTCTTGATCCTGTACTGCTGCCGGATGGCCCAGGGATTCAAATATGTGGTGCACGCGGCGGTCGCAATCATGCCGATAAACGCGTACACCAACACCGGATAAATTACGCGCCGGCTGGGGATTCCCGCAGCTCGCATAGCGGTGATTTCAGTGTCGGAGGACATGCGGCTGAGCGCGATGAGAACCCCAACGAGGACTCCGACGGGAATCGTAAACGTCAATACATATGGAAGAATCAGCAGGAATAAAAAGCCGACTGTCTTGGGTGGCGCCGAGCTGCGCACCAGCAGGATGAATAGCTTACTGACCTGCTGCAGGAACAACACAAACGTGAACAGAGCGGTGCCGAAAATCGCGTTCGACGAGATCTCGCGAAAGAGAGTACGTCCAAGAAGCCCCATTTTGCGAAATTAGCGGGAGGCAGTGAGAGCCGGCGGAGGCACCACCGGAAGCTTCGGCATATCTTCCTGAGGCCTCTCGAGCTCCAGGTCATCAAATAACAACGCCGGGGCGACAACGGATTCAGCCGCGATGTATCCGCCTGCGCCCATCAGTGCGAAAGGCGCCAGATTGTTCAGGAAATTGAACACCTGGGTCTCACTCGATACCGCGGTGATGTCTTTCAGCGCCCGGACATTCAATGCGCGGAATCGTACGCCGCGGATCAATTCTTCTTTCCCGTTGGGATAGACGCGATAGGCAAGCAGCGGAATGCTGACAGGCTTCGACGCGCTCCCGGACTGCGAGATTCCCTGCATGATCCGCCGCACCTCTTCCACAGACGCGGACGACGGGAAATCCATTTTCCGCACGATGATACCGTAAGGCTTGTTCCGCTGCTGGCACATCTGCATCATCTGCTTCCTCAAATCGGCTAGAGGCACGGATTGGGAAGAGCGAACGATCAGATTACTCATCGTCGCCGTGGATGCTCCGGAGGCTCCGGGAAGCCTGGCCCGCCCATTGGAGCTATTGAAGCCCTTCACGGGTTGGCGCGTGAGCAACAGAGTCTTGAGGTACCCTTTTTCCACGATCGTCAACGGGGGCGCGGCCACTCCCTCATCGTCAATTTCATATGTGCCGAAGAGCGGGACGCCGTTGTACACGGTCTGAGTCGGATCGTCCACTACATCCAGAAACTCGGGCAGAATACGCGATCCGACACGGCCTTCGAGATCGCTGGGGTAGAACGGATAGTTGCGCCCTGGCTCGGAGATTGGCTTTCGCGGAACGTTCAGATTCGCGCCGAGCAACTCAGCCAGAAGCTGCGGCGCGGCGGCTCCTTCAAACAAAACGGGACCCGAGTAGGTCTCGCCGACCGGGGCTGCGGCGAGTTGGCGAATGTGCTCGCCTAAATCGGTGACGGTCTTCTCCATGTCGGCCTGCGCGGGCAGTTTGTCGATGTCCAGCGCTTGAAAAACGATCGAGTCGCGGAGCGTCATTCCATCGGAAGCCTGGCCCAAGACTCGCGTTTGTATGTAGAACACGTTATCCGGCGTGCGTATGGCGGCGCCTTCCGAATTTTCCATGTAGCGAGTTCCCTGGAGAGCCTGAAAAGCCACTTGGGAACCGAGCACTTCGGGGTATTTTTCGAAGACCTTTGAAAGATCACGGATACGATCGGTCCATTTAGCCTGGTCGACGGGCTGTGTTTTCACCGGAAGGATTTTCTGCACCGGTGAGCCCTTCCAAAAATCCGGAATGTCCTGATTTTGCGAGTTGACGTTCTGCATGGCGGCTTTTTTGCGGGCGATCGCCTCGACCGCCGTTTTGAATGTACGATCGGAACCTAGCCAGAGATCGCGCCGGAAAGCTTTGTAGTCATCGTCTATCGGCCAAGTCTCAGGATCGTAGCGTGTTCCGGCGTAGTAGTCGCTGTACAGGTAATTAGAGTTGTCGAACTTGTAGTCGCCCACGCGGATGCGCATTTGCGGAATACGGCTGTGACCGACTCCCGTGCCGATAATCGCTCCGAGGCTCGCACTGACGTTGAAACTATGCCCGTCCTCCATGTAGTACTCGATGTAATAGGGAGAATAGCCCGCAAGATTCATCGTCTGGGTACGCTCCAATTCGTCCTTCATCGCCCGGAGAATCGGATCGCCGGCGACAACCGGCGAGGTGGCGCGGGGCGCCCGCACAACTGGCACGACGGGAGCATTCGGGACCTGCTTCACGGGTTCGGGCGTGGATTCATCAGCCTTCTTCTTCCCGACCTGCGGCAGGTCTTTCAGAACGCCGGTGTCGCTGCTATCCGCAGGCGTCGGCGGCGCACCTTTCTTTGAGTCGGACAGCAGCGTAGTAGCAGCAACGGCCGTCAACAGTGCAAGAGCGAGCGAGCGGCTAAGCTTCATTATTCCGAGCCTCCGGTCAGGAAGGGCGGTAACAGCAATGGCGGCCTGTCATTCCCCTTCTCTTTGCGTTGAATTTCAATTTCAGAAACCAGAATCGCCGGTGAAACGGCGGAGACGGGCACGTTGCCCGATTCAGCTCCACAATATCCGTTGAATACTTCCGGCTTGTCGGACGTCGCCACGATGCGCGAGAAACTGGCCAGCGGAGTGCCGACAATGTTTACGCCACGTACCAGTTCATCTGGCTTTCCATCCGGATAGATACGATAGACAATTAAAGGTATTACTTTAAATGCCTGCAATCCTCGCCGCCCGGTGAATGTGAAGCCACCACTGATGTTCTGAAAGTACAATCCGTAGGGCTTTCCCTGGCGTTTGATCTCGGCGATCAGCATATTGCGGAGTTCCGCCTCGGGCACCATCTTCGAAGATTCCACAATCAAATTCGATTGACGGGAAACCACCTCCGCGCCCGCTTGGCGCCGGCCATGACCGTTCGACTGTGGCAGATCTTTAATGGGGGAGCGTGACATAAGAAACGTTTTCAAGATGCCCTTGTCGACGGCGACCACGGGGCGCGCCTTCACACCTTCGTCGTCGTAAAGATACGTCCCATTGAGATCCACGTCGCCGATCTTCGCTCGCGTCGGATCGAAGACGACAGAAAGAAAATCGGGGAGCACGGATTTGTCGATGCGTTTCGTGAAAGTCTGCCCATCACTCTCGTCGCGCTGCCGGTGGCCCTCCACGCGATGGCCGAATATCTCATGAAAAAACACGCCGGATGCGCGCCCGGAAAGAATCGCGGGGCCGACGAAGGGGTCCACGGTGGGCGCTTTGAGCAAAGCATCCAGATCTTTCCCAACTTTGTTGACGGCGGCAATTACCGACACCTCGTTCGGAAGCCCGGTAGCTTCCGCCGCCTCGAAGGTATCGCTGGCGGAGAGGTCCATGCCATCCGAAGCTTTTCCCTGGGCCGAAATCACGATGCGCGCAAAACCCCTGCCGTGTTGTAAGCGAGTGCCTTCCGTAGTGACAAGATATTTCGTCTCGTTCTGGAATAGCACGGTCACAGCGCCGGACAAAACACCAGGATACTTGGCCAGTTCGCCGGACCACTTGCGCACCTTCGCGGCCCATTCTTCGGCGTTCACTGTCATGTGCTTCATGGGCTCTGTGTAAACAGATGGGGGCTCGAGGGAAAAATCGTCAGAAGTGTCTTCCGCCGCTACGTTCACCTTGGTGCTTGTACGGAGATTGGTAAGCCGTTGGGAGGCGCCTCGATAGTTGCGGTCTGTCTCCATCCAGAGGCGGCGTTTGATCGCGTCAGGGTTGTCCTCAATTGGGATCGGCGTGCCGCTGGTGAATTGGGCGCGTTCTCCGCCGACGATGTGATAGTTGTCAAATTTCGGCGTTCCCACACGAACCGTAATATCCAACGACCGCGAGTGACCATGATTCTTTGCCTGCAAGGTGCCCAATCGCCCTGCGATCACATCGGTCTGCTCATCCACAACCGAGTAGGCCATGAAGTACGGCGCAGGATCAGCCTTTTGCTTGAACGTAGAAAAATTGCGGTCGAGCTCCTGCGTAAGAATTTCAAGAAGTGGCGAAGACTGGGCGAAGGCTGGCGCGGCGGTCAAAGCGGCCAGCAGAAACACTGTCGATTGCATTACGTCATCAGGATAGCAGGATCGGATTCGCAGCCTGGCGGTTTTCCGAGCTTGGTCGCTGCCGGACGGAACCCAGTCCGATCAGCTTTCTCAGACGAGATCGAAAACTATGCTGTCACGCTGAATGCCAACCCGATTAATTGACAAGGTTTTTGAAAAGGTTGAACGAGAGGCCAAGTCTGCTGTTGTTCCGGAAGACTGCAACGTCGTATAACCTGGCGAAGGTGTGTGAGGCTCCAATGCATCGGGTATATCCAGACGCTGCTTATAGGATTGTTGGCGCTGTCTTGCCATGCCGCGAAAGTTGAAGGCTGCCTCAAAACACCTAGCGGCGATCCCGTTCACGATGTATCGTCCGTCGGATTTGCCAAAGCGGTTCATCTGGGCTACTTGTCGCGAATTTCCTCGAATTCCAATCCGGATACAGAAGAAGCGTATGAGTTACAGAACCTTCGATACGATCCCACGAAGTGTAAGAGCTATCTGGAACAGTTAGGAATTGCTTATCCGACGGTGAAGCCGTGATGAATCATTTGATACCGATGATCATTGAATCGGGGCCGACCAGATGTTCGACCCGCGTTTCGCGGAAGCCAGCTTCTTTCATCCAGCCCTCGCAGTCGGCACCGGTGTAATCGAACCCACCGGCAGTTTCGATCAGCATATTCAGACTCATCATCAGTCCAAAAGCATTCGTAGAGCGATCATCGTCGATCACGCTCTCGTATGCTATGAAGGCGCCGCCTTCCGGTAGAGCTTGCCACGCTTTTCCAATCAGCATTCGCTTTACTTCAAGATCCCAGTCGTGCAATATATGGCCCATCATGACAACATCGGCCTTCGGCAGTGGTTGATCGAAGAAACTGCCAGGCGAGAATTTCACCCGTCCCACGAGGCCATTTTTCTCCACGTAGTCTTCAAAAATAGGCCCCACCTCCGCCAGATCAAAGCCGGTGCCCTCGATATGGGAATTGGCGAGTGCCACCTGAGTAATCAGGTCGCCCTGAGCAGTCCCAACATCCACCGCAGTCTTGTAATTCTTCCACGGGAACTTGCGGGCAATCGCCATATTGGCTCCATGGCTCACGCCCGTCATGGCCTTGAGGAACTCCTTCAATCGCGCTGGGTCGGCGTAGAGGGCCGCGAAAGGATTTGGGCCGCCGTCTTTGGTCTCGTTTTGCGGGAGTCCGGTGCGCAGCGCCGTTGTGAGGTAGCCCCAAAACGGATAGAGCCGGTGGTTCGCCATCTCTAGGATGCCGCCGATGTAGGACGGCTTGGCCTTGTCGAGGAAGAAATCCGTGGACGGCGTGTTGTAATACGTGCCGTCACGGCGCTCGAGAAATTTCAGCGCCACGAGCGCGTCGAAGAAATCGCGCGCCGATCGGGGGTGGAGGCCGAGCCGCCGCCGCAGAGTTTCAAGATTCCCGGGATGTTTAGCCAGTTCCGTGAACAGCTCCATTTCCACGGCGCTCAAGAGCGTTTTTGAAGCCCAAAAGCCCAGGCCCACCTGCAGAATCTGATCGGGTTGTGGTTCGTTCATTTGTGTTTCCGCCTCCGCTCTGTCAAGCTTTGTCCGAATATTGCACCTCATCCAGACAAAGTCCGGAAGACGGCGCCGTCCACCCTGCAACATCCAATTTTTCGTCGCAATGGCCGGCTAGAAGAGATTCAAACTGTTCGGCAGTAACCTCGCCCTTGCCGATTTTCACCAGCACGCCAACCAACCGGCGCACCATGCGCCATAGGAAATGCGACGCCACAATGCGGAAGCGGATAAGATGCTCCTCCACTTCGATACTCGCGTGCTCTACCACCACGGACGGCGATTCACCCGGCTTTGATGGGTCCACCGCGCGAAAGCACGAGAAGTTGTGTTTGCCCTCAATCATTTTCGCCGCGCGGGCCATTGAGGCAACGTCGAGCTTCTCCTTCACCCACCAGACATGCCGTTTCGAAAACGCCGTCTTGCGAGTGGAGATATGATAAACGTAAGCGCGTGATGTCGCGTCATGACGCGCATGAAATCGCGCCGGTGCCTCGGCCACATTAAGCACTGCAATGTCGCCGGGAAGCCGCCGGTTTAGCTCGCGCAGGATGTCTTCCGTTTTTAGACGGCGCGTGGTCTTCACCTTCAGATGGGCTACTTGCGCCGCCGCATGCACTCCGCTATCGGTGCGGCCCGCGCCGTGGAGATCTACTTCCGTCTCAAAGATCTCTTCGGCGGCCTTGCGGATCTCGCCCGCCACAGTCCGCGCATTCTTCTGTTCCTGCCAGCCGCTGTATTTGGTTCCGTCGTACTCAAGAGTCAGCTTCCAATTGCGCATTAATGAGAGTGCCTCGGTACTACTTTCCGGATATCGCGATACTTCACAGCGAAATCGAGACAGGCTCCCGTGGAGAGCTGTCCCACACTGGCCCGGTATAACTCCTGCCATGGCGAATCGTTCCGAATCGGGGCAGTTTTGAGATTCGCGTGACGCCGTGCAATTTCCTCGTCGCTCACCATCAAATCCACTCGCCGGTTCGTCAGATCCACTCTCACACGATCGCCAGTCTCGAGAATCGCCAAATTACCACCCACGGCCGCCTCCGGTGAAGCGTTTAGAATCGACGGGCTATCGGACGTTCCGCTCTGCCGCCCATCGCCCAGACATGGCAACATGCGCACACCGTTTTTGATCAGATCACCGGGCGGCGACATGTTCACTACCTCGGCGGACCCCGGGTACCCAACCGGCCCCGCGCCTCGCACCACGAGCATGCAAGTCTCGTCGATTTCGAGCGACGGATCGTCGATCCGCGCACGATAGTCCTCTGGCCCTTCGAACACGATCGCTCGCGCTTCGAAACAATTCTCCGCCCCGGGCGTGGACAGAAACCGGCGAGTGAAATCTTCGCTGATCACCGAAGTCTTCATCAGTGCGGATTCGAACAGGTTCCCGCTCATCACCAGAAATCCCGCGTGAGCCATTAGCGGTTTGTCGTAGTGAGAAATGACCTCGGAATTTAGATTGCGTGCGTTCTTGTAGTTCTCGCCGATCGTCTTCCCGGTCACGGTCAGCGCCTCCGTGTGGATCTTGCCTGCGCCAATCAGTTCACTGAAAATTGCGGGCACCCCGCCGGCCAGGTGGAAGCCCTCGGCGAGAACCTTTCCGGCCGGTTGCACATTGGCCAGTAATGGAATCTCATGTCCAACAGTTTCCCAATCTTTTACATCGAGGTCGACGCCTATATGGCGTGCGATCGCGGTGACATTCGGAGGGCAATTCGTGGAACCACCGATGGCCGAGTTCACCACGATCGCGTTTTCAAAGGCCTTCCGCGTCATGATGCGATCCGGCGTGAGATCCTCGCGGACCATATCTACAATTCGCAGGCCCGTGGAATAAGCCATGCGCGCTCTTTCACCGTACGGCGCGGGGATGGTCGCGTTGCCTGGCAGCGACATCCCGAGAGCCTCGGCCAGCGAGTTCATCGACATCGCGGTTCCCATCGTATTGCAATGTCCCGCGCTCGGGGCCGAGGAACAAACCATATCAATCAACTCGGCGCCATCGATTTTTCCTTCGGCGAGCAGCCGCCGCCCCTCCCATAGCGCCATGCCCGAGCCCGCAAGCTGGCCATGGAAATAGCCGTCGATCATCGGCCCGCCTGAGAGCACGATTGCCGGAAGATTCACTGTGGCCGCAGCCATCAGAAGCGCCGGCGTGGTCTTATCGCAGCCCGTCATCAGGACCACGCCATCGAACGGATAGCCGACAAGGATCTCTACTAGCCCAAGGTAAGCCAGATTACGATCCAGCGCCGCGGTGGGACGCCGGCAGCTTTCCTGAATCGGGTGAACCGGAAATTCGAACGGAATGCCGCCCGCATCGCGGATTCCATCCCTTACCCGCTTGGCCAGTTCCACGTGAATCCGGTTGCAGGGGGTCAGGTCTCCGCCTGTCTGCGCTATGCCGATCACTGGCCGTCCCGCTTGCAACTCCTGGCGTGTAATGCCGTAGTTGCCGTAGCGCTCCAGGTAGACGGAAGTCTCGCCTGGCTCGGTCATGTCGTTGAACCATATTTCACTGCGCCGCCGCTTGGGTGGCTTGGTATCTGAATCGCTCATAGGAAACTACATGGGATCACGCGGGGGGCACTACGGTCAAGGAGCCGTGTAAATGCCCTGTCTTTGCACCGGAGCCAAATACCAGGAGTCTGCCAGTACTCTTCGCGGCCGCAAGCTAAGATCTTGAGCGGAAAGAACCGGTACTTGAGTAAGCGTGAGAACCTAAGTGTTCTCGGTGTTTCCATCAATTGGATACCTTACCCCTCCATTGCTAAGCTCTATCCACAATGTCAAATCTCACTGGTTTTTCCGAGGGAACTGTATTATGAGGAACATAAGAAGCATTGCTGTAACCACCGTGCTATGCGTAGCGGCATTGCTCGGCGTCACTGCGCCCGCCAATGGTCAGGGCGATAACAACATTCGGCGCGTGCTAGTCATCAGCATCGACGGCATGCACTCTCTCGACTTCGCCTTATGGGTGAAAAACAATCCAGGCTCTAACATTGCCCACCTTGCATCGCAAGGCATCAATTTCAGCAACGCGAGTACCACTAAACCATCGGACTCGATTCCATCTACCACGGGCATTTTCACCGGCGGCACGCCCGCCGTAACCGGCATGTGGTACGACGACGCGTATAACCGCGCGTGGTTTGCTCCCACAAACACGACCTGCACGGGAGCTCCTGGAACCACCTTCAGCTTGAAGGGCGATATCGACGTGAACCCGCTCCCGACCACCCCGACGGCAACGAATCAATCTGTCGATCCCACAAAAGTGCCTCGCCAGCTCGTGAATGGCGTCTGTACCCCGGTGCTCCCCCACAACATGATCCGCGTGAACACCGTTTTTGAGGTAATCCGCAGCGTTAATGGGCTGACGGCTTACTCTGACAAGACACCGACCTACGATTTTCTGAACGGCCCTTCGGGCACGGGAATCGTGGACCTGTACACGCCTGAGATTGGCAGCGTGATTCTCAAGGACATCGGGATGACTGAAACCTTCGACGACTTCCGTGTCACTTCTATCCTCAACGAAATCGGCGGATTCGATCACTCAGGAACGAATCAGGTTGGAGTGCCGATGCTGTTCGGGATGAATTTCCAGGCGATCAACGCGGCCAAGAAAGACTCGCTCGGCGGCGGCTATGCAGACGATTTCGGTACCCCGAATTCCTCACTTCAAGGTGCGCTTCTACATACCGATGCCTCGATCGGCCAGATGCTGGCGAAGCTCTTGCAGCAAGGCCTTCTAAACACGACCGCGATCATTCTGACGGCCAAACACGGCGAGTCGGCCCTCGATCCGTCGGAGCGATTCCTCCAGTTGACCAGCGCCATCCAGACAATCCTGACGCCTGCCGGTTTTCCCGCCTCGGTCATCCCGAAGATTACGGAAAAAACCAGCGCGCTCATCTGGCTTAAAAACCAGGCCCAGACCCAAGCCGTGGCCAGCGTTTTGACCTTGGCCGCGAACGAGCAGACGCTTCATATTCAGCAGATCCTGACCGGCGAGTCCATGAAACTCCTATTTCCGGATCCGCTGGTGGACCCTGCCACGCCGGATATTATCGTGATCCCATACAACGGCACGAACTATGAGCCGACCCTGTCGACGGCGCTCCCCGCTGTCGAGGCCGAGCATGGCGGATTTAACGAGAATGAGACCCACGTGCCCTTGCTGGTGGTCCATTCATCCCTGACACCAGGTCAGAACCGCGCGCCGGTAACCACGACTCAGATTGCGCCCACAATCCTCTCACTGCTCAACATCAATCCGAGTGCGCTCATGGCGGTGCAACTCGAAGGCACTACGGTGCTGCCCGGCACGGGCAGGAATAACAATGGAAACGGAAATAGCAGCGGCGGCAACTAAAGGACGTTAGTTCCATGCTTAAAAGGGGCTGGGCTTCGGCCCGCCCCTTTTTCTTTTTGCGGAGCGTTAAGGCGCCATTTTGACGTTATGATAACCTCAAAACAATGCAGCTTTCCGACATTTTTCTGGCACTCGGCGAGGCCGGCTTCACCCAGCTTCTCCGAACTGTCTCCATTGGCAAACTCAAGACCTACCAGCTTTATGAGCGCGTGAAGTTCCGTTTCCACCTACAGAAACTGAACGCAGAGTCGCTCCGGAAGGCCGCTCCGAAGCTGTACGCGCGCGTCGGCAGCCGCGACGAAGAGTTCGCCACGGACATGGCTCAGGTAATCCTGGTATCGCATCTCGACATGATCAAGGATGCCCTCGATCATCTCGGTGTTCCGCACGACGACGGTTTTTTCGCCAAGGATCTCGATCCGAAAGCTTACTTCACCGAGGGTTGGCAGCAGCGGGCGTTCGATCATCTCAAGTCGAAGTATCCGGAGGCGCTGATTATCTTCTACATCAACCATCTCGATTGGGAATTGATGAAGTCGGAGACCATCTTCAGCCCCGCCCCCGTGGCCGCGAACTAGAATGGACCAACTCGTTTCCTTATCGGAGGATACCCTCCGGCGCATCGCTGAGGCGCAGTCTCTCGAAACGCTGGAAGAGATTCGTGTCGAAGTGCTCGGCCGCAAAGGCAAACTTGCCGCAGCAGGCAAGGACATGGCCAAGCTCCCGGCGGCGGAGAAGGCCGAAGCTGGCAAGCTGCTGAACCAGACGAAGCAGTTACTCGAGAGCGAGTTCGAATCCCGGAAAGTGAAGTTCGAACGCGAGGAGCTCGCTCTCAAACTGGAATCCGAGTGGCTCGATCTGACGCTTCCGGCACCCGGCATTCGTCCCGGTCACCTCCACCCCATCACCCAGATTCAATCGGAAATCGAACAGCTTTTCGTCTCTCTGGGTTTCGCCGTCCTGGATGGCCCGGAAGTCGAAACGGAACGCAATAACTTCGATGCGCTTAACATTCCCGGCGACCATCCGGCGCGGGACATGCAGGACACGTTCTGGCTCGATGGGGGCCTTCTGCTGCGCACTCACACTTCCCCGGTGCAGGTGCGCGGGATGCAGAAACTCGGGCCCCCGCTGCGCATGATCGCTCCAGGCCGTGTTTTTCGCAACGAGGAAGTGGACGCTTCGCACGAACATACGTTTTATCAGCTCGAAGGCATGATGATCGACCGCGACGTCTCCATCGCACACTTGATTTATTTCATGAAGACCCTATTGAGCGCGGTCTTCGGGCGCGAAGTCACTGTCCGCCTGCGCCCTGGGTACTTCCCGTTCGTCGAACCGGGCTTTGAGCTCGACATCCAGTGCCTCATCTGTGGCGGCCTCGGCTGTCCGGTCTGCAAACAGAGCGGCTGGGTGGAGCTTCTGCCCTGCGGCCTGGTGCATCCGAGCGTGCTCCGCATGAGTGGAATCGATCCCGAGCAGTGGGGCGGCTTCGCCTTCGGACTGGGCCTCACTCGTCTCGTCATGATGCGCTACGGAATCGACGATATCCGGTGGCTTCAGAGCGGCGATCTGCGCTTCATGAGGCAATTCTAATGAAGTTTTCGTACAACTGGATTCGAGATTTGGTGGAAGGTCTCGACGCGAATGCCTCCGAACTGAGCCGGCTCGTCACGATGAAGACCGCCGAGAGCGAAGGAGTGGAGCACGTCGGCGATTGGTTCACCAAAGTTGTCGCGGCACGCGTTCTCGAGGTGGAGGAAATTCCGAAGAGCAAGAACCGCAAGGCTGTGGTTGACATCGGTGCGGGTACAAAGACCGTTGCCTGCGGCGCACCGAACTGCCGCCCTGGCATGGTCACGGCGTATGTCCCTTCCGGCACCATGCTGGGCGAGAAAGAAATCCGCAGGGCGATGGTCAGCGGGATCGAAAGCGACGGAATGCTCGCGGCAGGCGATGAAATCGGAATCAATCGCGAACACGAAGGAATTCTGGAACTCGATCTCGCGCCGGGCGATCCCCTGCCCTGCGAACCTGACAGCATCATCGAGATCGACAACAAGTCGCTCACTCATCGGCCGGATCTTTGGGGCCACTACGGGATGGCCCGTGAAGTGGCAGGGTTCACGCACAAGCGCCTCCTCGATCCTGTGAAGATCGATCTCATTCCGCGGAACACGAAGCCCGTGATCAACGTCAATATCGAGAGTTTCGATCAGTGCCCACGTTACAGCGCATTGGTATTTGAAAACGTGACGGTGAAGCCATCGCCGCTATGGCTGCAATATCGCCTGCAGTCCATCGGGCTGAACCCGATTAACAACATCGTGGACCTAACGAATTTCGTCATGTCCGAACTCGCGCAGCCCATGCACGCTTTCGATGCCGATAAAGTGCAGGGTCATACGATCTTCGTTCGTCAGGCAAAGGACGGAGAGAGTTTTGCCGCGCTCAATGACGAGCAGTATGAGCTATCGTCGTCCAACATGGTCATTGCCGATGAAGCCGGGCCGATCGCACTGGCAGGCGTCATCGGCGGTCGTGACAGCGCCATCTCCGAGTCGACCACGCGCATCATCCTGGAGAGCGCGTGCTTCAACGCTGTCAGTGTCCGCAAGACATCGTCAGCGATCAAACTCCGCACCGATGCTTCCATGCGGTTTGAGAAATCACAGGATCCGTCAAATACCGTGCGCGGCCTCGCGCGGGCAATCGCGCTATTACGGGAAGTCTCGCCGGCCATTCAAATCGCCGGCGGCATCTCCGACTCTTATCGCCCGCTGAAATCGGCCCCGCCTATTGAGCTCCCTCTTGACTGGCTCGACCGCAAACTGGGGCGTGCGCTAACGGCGGCTGAAGTGAAGTCTATCCTCGAAGCGCTCGAATTTGGAGTCACCGAGCCGTCGCCCCGAGTCTTCTCGGTAACGGTGCCGAGCTGGCGCGCAACGAAAGATATTTCGATGAAGGACGACCTCGTGGAAGAGGTTGGCCGAATGGTTGGATATGAATCGATCACGCCAACGGCTCCTTCGCTCGCTGTTACGGTCCCGCCACGCAACCACAATCGACTTTTTCACAATTCCCTACGGCAGATGACGGCCGCGCAAGGTTTCGACGAAGTCTACAACTATTCGTTCCTGAGTGAAGACCTCGCGCGGAAGTTCGACTTCGATCCCGGCGAGCATGTCGCTGTCAAGAATCCGATCGCGGCCGACCAGAGTCTCATGCGCATCAGCCTGATCCCCGGAATCTGGAAGAATGTCATTCAGAACGCGAAATATTTCGAGTCGTTCCGGCTGTTCGAGATCGGCAAGGAGATTCACAAACGATCCGGCGATTTGCCTTTGGAAACCACGCGCATCGCGGCGGCGATTTATGCAAAGGGCGATGGCGTGGCGGAAATCTTCGAGCTAAAGCGTCTGGCCGAATGTATCGCATCCGGTATCGAAGTGAAGCCCGCTTCGTCGACGCGAAAGTTTGAGCATCCGGCTCGAACGGTCGACGTGATCTTCAAGAAAACTACGATTGGGCGATTGTTCGAGATGCATCCTTCATTCGTCGAACACGGCCGCGCCGCGATTCTCGAAATCAATGTCGATCAATTGGGTGAGCTACGCGCAACGGACCGCCGCTATCAGGCAATTCAGCGATTCCCGTCGAGCGCCTTCGATCTGTCGGTAGTCACCCGCATGCGCCAACCGATCGGAGACATCCAGCAACTACTGGCGCCGTTGGCCGGACCGAATCTCCAGCAGATGGAATTCGTGCGCCAATATGCCGGTCCCCAACTGGCCGAAGGCATGAAGAGCGTGACGTTCCGCTTCACTCTCGCATCACCGGATCACACGCTATCCGCGGAGGAAGTCGGGTTTGTCCGCGAGCAAATCATCGAAGGAATGCGGACGCTAGGCTACGAATTGCGCGTGTGATTCAGCAGCACTTCGCGCGGGAATACTTCGCACTCATACGCTCTTCGCTGAATCGGCGCCATTCTTCTCCCGAGTGTGGGACGCCATGCAAAGCCAGATGCCGGGCATACGCGTTCTGATCGGAAAGCTCCTTCATCAGTTCCCGTACAAAACACCAGAAGCGTCTCATATCTCCTCCGGGCGCAATTCGGTCGGAACGAACGGCGTCTCGTTGATTCTCGTATCCCGTGTGCCGCGAAGAATGCCGATCCATACCCGGATCGAGTCGATCAACACGGTCGCGACCATCACCAGAAAGAGTCCGGTGATGACTGCGTCGAGCCTGGCATTGAAGATTACCGTCTGCGTCTCGGCCACTTTCGCCGCCGCTATCTTTCCGGCATCGAGCGCCTGCTGCAATTGATCGGCCTGGGCCAGAAAGCCGATTCGAGTTGCATCTGAGAACAGCTTCTCCCAACCAGCGGTAAAGCAGACGACTACCAGCCAAGCCAACGGTGCACAGGTGATCCACATATACTTCGCCCCGTGCATCTTGATCAGAATCGTAGTGGCCACGCACAACGCAATGGCCGCCAGCAACTGGTTGGCGATACCGAAAAGCGGCCATAGAGAATTGATACCGCCGAGTGGATCGCGCACGCCTTGTATCAGAAAGTAGCCCCAGGACGCCACCACTGCGGCGCTGGTCAGAATTACGCCGGGCATCCAACTGGTGCGCCCCAAAGGCGCGTAGAAGTGTCCGAGGAAATCCTGCAGCATGAATCGTCCTACGCGCGTACCGGCGTCGATAATCGTGAGAATAAACAGCGCCTCGAACATGATGGCGAAGTGGTACCAGAATCCGAGGATTGCCTGTCCCCCGATACTCTTCGCGAAGATATGCGCCATTCCGAGAGCGAGTGAGGGCGCGCCCCCGGTTCGATAGAATAGCGTCTTCTCACCGACATCGCCAGCCAGCGTCCCCATGTCTGCAGCACTCACCGGATAGCCCCAGGAACTGATAGTGGCCGTAGCGGCGTCCGGCGTGACTCCGACGATGCCGGCGGGCGAATTCACCGCGAAGTAAACGCCTGGTTGCAGCGAACAGGCGGCGATGAGAGCCATGATAGCGACAAAACTTTCCAGCAGCATCGAACCGTACCCCACAGGCAGTGCATGGCTTTCGCGGCCGATCATCTTCGGCGTAGTGCCGGACGAGATCAGCGCATGAAATCCGGAGATAGCGCCACAGGCGATGGTGATGAAGCAAAACGGGAAGATTTTGCCCGCGAAGATCGGACCGGTGCCGTCCACGAATCTGGTGAAGGCCGGAAGCTGCAATTGCGGCCGCACAAACAGGATTCCAACCGCCAGCATGATCACGACGCCGAGCTTTACGAACGTACTCAAATAATCGCGAGGAGCCAGCAGCATCCAGACCGGAAGCGCACTGGCCAGGAAACCATACAGAATGACGATGACAGCCAGTGCGATCCCGGTCAGAGTGAAAATCGGCGCCCACTGCGCGGAATGCGAGATCCACTGTCCACCGGAGATGCTGGCCAGCACCAGAACAAAACCGATCGCCGAGCACTCCAGCACCTTGCCGGGCCTGAGGTAGCGCAGATAGAGGCCCATGAACAGCGCAATCGGCATCGTTGCGCCGATGGTAAACGTTCCCCACGGGCTGTCCTTCAGGGCATTCACTACCACCAGCGCCACCACAGCCAAAAGGATAATCATGATGAGCAGGACGGTAAAAAGAGCTGTGAATCCTCCTACTTTGCCGATCTCTTCGCGAGCCATCGCACCGAGCGATTTGCCGTCCCGCCGCATCGAACAGAAGAGGATGATGAAATCCTGCACCGCGCCGCCCAACACGCCGCCGATGACGATCCACATGACTCCGGGAAGATAACCGAATTGAGCCGCGAGCGTGGGTCCGACCAACGGCCCCGGTCCTGCGATCGCGGCGAAATGATGGCCAAACAGGATAAATTTGTTCGTTGGCTCGAAGTCGTGACCGTTTCGCAAACGCTCAGCGGGGGTCGCCCGGAGGTCGTCGAGCGTCATTACCTTTGCAGCGATGAAGGTTGCATAGAATCGAAATCCGACAAGGTAAGTGCAGACCGCAGCGATTACGACCCAGATGCTATTAATCGGTTCGCCACGTTCGGTAGCGACGAAACCCATGCAGCCGGCGGCGGCCAGTGAGATGGCGGCCCACAAGAGGCGCCAAAGAATGCTCATTGGTAAATTATTGCGCGGTTGCGGTCCGATTGGCGACTTTCGGTCCGATTCTTTCGGCCACTATCCTGTTGACTAGATTTGGAGTCTATCCTACGAGACAATAAACGTATGCTAAGTTAAGAGCCGCTATGACCGGGATTCAATTCGTCACCGACGAGAAGCGCCGCCGCGTGGCCGTGCAAATTGATCTTAAGAAGCACGGTGCCATATGGCAGGATTTTTTTGACGGCCTCATTTCTGAATCGCGCCGCAAAGAAAAGGGTATCCCTTACGAGCAATACCGCGCCAACAGCCTGAAGCGCAGCAGATCGCGTGGCTAGCTACTCTCTCGAAATTAAGGCATCGGCGCAGAAAGAGCTCGATGCGCTCGACGATGCGGTGTTCGCCCGCATTGACAAGATTCTCGCACTGGCAGACAATCCCCGGCCGGCAGGATGCAAGAAGCTCAAGGGCTATAAGGACCACTGGCGCATAGGCGCGGGCCACCGGCGCGTGGTGTACATCATTGACGATTCCACCAAGCGAGTGACCATCACCCTCGTGGCCCATCGCCGCGAAGTCTACGAAGACTAGCCGGTTTCCGCGTCGGGCTCGCACCGCCGAAGTAGGCGTTATTTCATTCATCCGTTATGATGGTTTCAGGAGAACGAACACGCTCAATGCTGGTCCCGATGGTGGTCGAGCAGACCTCGCGCGGTGAACGCGCCTATGACATTTATTCCCGATTACTGCGCGAAAATATTATCTTCCTCGGTACCCCAATCGACGATAATGTCGCGAACCTGATCATCGCCCAGATGTTATTTCTGGCCGCGGAAGACCCCGAGAAGGATATCTCTCTGTACATTAACTCGCCCGGTGGTTCCATCACAGCGGGCCTTGCCATTCTAGACACAATGCGCCTCGTGGAACCTGATATCGTGACATATTGCCTAGGTCAGGCTGCGTCCATGGGTGCCGTTTTGCTGGCGGCGGGAACGAAGGGGAAACGCTTTAGCCTACCGAATTCGCGCATCCTGATTCACCAGCCGTCCATGAGCGGTTTGGCTGGCCAGGCGACCGACATCGATCTCTATGCTAAAGAAATTTTGCGCATGCGCGAGCGGTTGAATCACATTCTCGCCAACTGTTGCGGCCAGCCGGTGGAGAAGGTCGCACGCGATGTCGATCGCGACTACATTATGGAACCGGATCAAGCTCTCGAATACGGTATGATCGACCGCATCATCTCAAGCCGCGAAGTTACGCCGGTCAGCAAGCTCTAGCCACCTGACGGGAGGCCGGAATTTCCGGCCTCCTACTCAATTTCGATCGATTCCACCTGAATTACATCGTCTTTCAGCGTTCCAGATACTTTCGCTTTCAGGTCGTTTTCTTTCCCCGTGGCTTTCAGGGCTTTCAGCGCTTTCGCGTTTCCACCCTCATTGAACTTGACGAATTTTCCGTCGCCGAGAACGAGACCGTAGCCGCTTTTGGAGCAACTGACGGCACATTTAGCCGTGTGGCTCGACAGATCTTTCCCCTTGCACATCACATCGACGACAGTGCCAGTCCAGGTTTCGGCTGCGGCGAGCGCGGCGAACGCCATAGCGGAACACGAAATAGAGATAGTGCGTTTCACAATGAACCCTCCCATTGGATTCGATCGATAAATGTCTTCCAAATCAATGATACTTGGCTTGGAAGGTCAATTGCATCCCTCAATGCATGTCGCTCTCGCAATTGATCGCATCTCTCCCGCCTCTCCACTGGATCGTCGCCCGCCGCCGGGAGTCGAAACTGAAAAAGGTCCGGCACCGTCTTTTGGAGTGGAATCACGACGAAAGTCTACCGAAGTTGCAGGTGGCCTCCGGCGGGAAAACCACACCGTTCACCACTTGCTAGAAATCGGCTTCCTGTTTATACTTCTAGTTTGAAGTGGATGCTTTGTGAGGAACATACCTCCTCAAGACGATTTTGACCCTCTGGCGTCGCAACGCGAGGCGGCGTTGTTCTATGGCCTTTTCCTTCGGGGCCACTCCGTCGATTCTCTGCGCCGCGATATCGATGTGCCCAAACCCTTGCTCGATAAGTGGTTGAAGGCGCCTCGGTATGAAAGCGAGTTCCGCGAAAGGGCGCGCCGCGTCTATTCGTACCGAAAACAAGTCCTGGCCATTTTCGAAGAACTGGTAGATAGCGAGAGAAATCGCGCCCGGATCCAATAACCTGCGCTACACTCGTAGAAAATGAAGATTCCGCTCTACCAGGTAGATGCGTTCACGGGCCACCTATTTGGAGGAAATCCAGCCGCCGTTTGCCCGCTCGAAGAATGGCTGGACGACGGTTTGCTTCAATCCATCGCCGCCGAGAATAACTTATCGGAAACGGCTTATCTGGTGGAAAACGGCAACGGCGGCTATCATTTGCGCTGGTTCACACCCTCGTGCGAGGTGGATCTCTGCGGTCACGCCACGCTTGCGTCCGCCTATGTGTTGATGAATCATCTGGTCACCGATCGAACGGAGATTCGATTCCAGACCAAGAGCGGTGAACTCCGGGTCACGCGTCACGACGAATTGTACACTCTCGATTTTCCAGCCAGGCCCCCTGCCCCCTGCGAAAAACGCCCGGAGGGGTTAGTGGAAGCGCTCGGCCGCCAGCCGGAAGAAATCTGGGAGGCCAAAGCTTACATGGCCGTCTTCGAATCGGAGAACGATGTCCGCGATCTACGGCCGAATTTTCACCTGCTGGGTCAACTGGATAAATATGCTGTGATCGTCACTGCGCCCGGAAGCACGGCTGATTTTGTCTCACGTTTCTTCGCACCGAAGGCCGGTATACCAGAAGACCCTGTGACTGGATCGGCACACTGTACGCTGATTCCATATTGGTCCGATTGCCTCGGCAAGCAATCGATGCTAGCCCACCAGGTTTCCGAGCGCGGCGGTGAAATCTTGTGCCAGGATCTCGGTGAGCGGGTCAAGATCTCAGGCAGGGCGGTTTTGTATTCGACCGGAATGATTCATCTCTAAGTCATAGTCCGCAAAACGGAGCCTGGATCGCTGCGACTCCCTGGATTGTTCTGCACGAAGTTCGACCGCAGCCAGCGGCCCCTTTGCAGGCACTCAGTCACAGCCCGCAAAACGGAGCCCGGATCGCTGTGACCCCCTTGGATTGTTCTGCACGGAGTTCGACCGCCGCAATCGGCGCTGTGCGGGCGCTTAGTCACAACCCATAAAACAGAGCCCGGATCGCTGCGACCCACTGGATTGTTATGCAAGGAGTTTCGAATCGCCGCGATCGGCCCTGTGCAGGCGCTCAGCCACAGCCCGCAAACGGAGCCTCGATCGCTGCGAGCCACCAGATTGTTATGCAAGGAGTTCGACCGCCGCAATCGGCCCTGTGCGGGCGCTTAGTCACAACCCGCAAACGGGCGGGGACCGCTGCGACCCACCGGATTGTTATGCAAGAGTTTCGAATCGCCGCGATCGGCCTTTGCGGGCGCTTAGTCACACAACCCGCAAAACGGAGCCTGGATCGCTGCGGCCCACCGCATTATTATCTACGGAGTTCCACCTCGGTCTGTTGGGGGCGTCCGCTGTAGTGGGGCCACTGCGAAGCAACCAGCGCCACTGCCGACACCATCGCGCAAAACCAAACGAACCAATCGCCATGAAGCGTGTAAACCGACGCCTCCCTGAGGAACGAGAATCTCAACCGTCCGGCTTGTTCCGTGAACGGAGTCCATTGCTGAGCCACGCGCCCCGAGGGATCTACGGCCGCCGTAATACCGTCGTTCGTCGCCCGGACAACCCACCGCCGATTTTCGGCGGCGCGCATCCGAACCAGCGAGAGATGCTGCTCACGCGCAGCGGTATGGCCGAAATATCCGTCGTTGGAAAGGTTCAGCAGCACGTCGCCACGGAACTGCCGCACCAATTGCGGAAGCGCCGATTCATAACAGATGAACGCCCCGACGCGGCGGCCCTCTACTTGAAACGTCACCACACGCTCACCTGGCTGAAACGTGCCAATCTCCTGCGTGATCTTGTTTACAAACCAGAACGGCGCCGGTACGTACTCGCCGAAAGGAACCAGATTGATCTTGTCGTAGCGGCCCTCAGGCGTTCCGGCGGCTGAGATCATCAGCGCCGAATTCAGCGGATCGCTCTTCTCGGTATAGCCAATTGTTCCGAAAAGGAAATGTGTGCGCGTGACGCGCGCCAGTTCGTTGGCACGATCCCGAAAACGAGCGTCGTCGTAATAGTAGAGCGGCGCCGGCGCTTCGGGCCAGAGGAGCAGAGCCGGTTTCGGCTCACCCGCCGCCAAGGCCGACTGTAGAGTCTCCTTCGCCAGGCGAAGTTGCATGGCATCCACTTCATCCTGCCGCCACTGCTTGTCCTCCGGCAGATTCGGTTGAAGCACCACCGCGCTCTCAACACCGTCTTTGTAATCGGGAGCCTCCGGGAAGAGAAAGAGAAGCAGGACCAGAGCCGCCCAACCGAGTTCACTTCGGGAGCGGCGGAGAATGGTCACCGCAACCGCGCAACTGAGCAGCGCGAACAAGAACGAGACCCCGTAAACACCGGTAAAGGCAGCCACACGCATGGGAACGCTCATGGCGATGGCTGCATTTCCCAGCTTCAGCCACATGAAGCCAAACAGACAGGGGATGCGCTCCTGCACAACCCAGAGCGCGGCCACCGCGGGAATCGCAAACCAATGGGGCATCAGCGGCGCTGCCAGCAATCCAAAGCCGCCCATCCCCATTCCGGCCAGCAACGCGAATAAAGCGAACGCCCCCCAACCACCCGCGTCGCCAAGACCTCCGTGAACTGCCATCACGTACTGAATCCAATAGCAGATCCCGCCCCAAAAAACGATCCCGCACGTATGCCCAAGCGCCCATCGCCATTTCGGGCGCGGCTCGCGCGCCAAGGCGATCAACAGCGGCGCAAGCGCGAACGGAGCCAGCAAAGTGAGATTGAAATTCGGATGAATAACCACCAGCAGCACGCCGCTCAGGACGGCGAGCAGGAAGTTCACCAGCATTTTCAGCACTGGCCGGCGACGGCCTGCTCATTTACAAGATCGGCCATGTACGAACTGCGCACATAGGGCCCGCTGAAAACCATTTTGAAGCCGATCGAGAGACCGTAATCGCGATATTGGTCAAACTGCGAGGGTGTAACGTAGCCAGCCACAGGCAAATTGCGGCGCGTCGGCTGGAGATACTGGCCGAGCGTCGCCACATCGGCGTCGTTCGCGCGCAGATCCCTTAAGAGCGCTTCCACCTCATCCGTCCGTTCGCCCAAACCCACCATCAACCCCGATTTCGTCAACGCCACCGGACGATGCGCTTTGGCGAATCTCAGAACCTCGAGCGACTGTTGATAATTGGCCTGCGGGCGAACGCGCGAGTACAGCCGTCCGATCGTCTCCATGTTGTGATTGAAAACATGCGGGCCGGCATCGAGCACTCTGGCAACGGCGCTCAAATCACCACAAAAGTCGGGCGTCAGCACCTCGACGCGAGCATCCGGCAGGGCACTTCGGACCTCGCGAACAGTTTCCGCGAAGTGATGCGATCCACCGTCGTCGAGGTCATCCCGGTTCACACTTGTAATCACCACGTAGCGGAGTTTCATGGATGCAGCCATGCGCGCGACGTTCCGTGGCTCGTCCGGATCGAGCGTGAACTCGCGCTTCTGTGGAGACCCCTTCGGTACCGAGCAGAACCCGCAGCCTCGAGTACAAAGATTACCCAGAATCATGAACGTGGCCGCGCCGCGATGGAAGCATTCGTGAATATTCGGGCATCGCGCCGATTCGCAAACTGTGTGCAGCCCCAACTGGCGCATCTCACGCTTCAGCAGAGTGACAGACTCGAAATGCGTATCCGCCCTTCGCAGCCATTCGGGAAGACGCGGCTGGGCGCGCACTGGGCCGTCGAGCTGAACCAGTTCGCTGTTCACCACTTTTTGACAAATGCCTGGCTGAAGCCAGCCTGCACCACGTCGCCACGGACGCGCGCCGAGTCCGCCGCGTCTTTTTGCGGACCCACCAGTACCCTGAAAATCCGGTCGTTAGGACCTGGAGACACGAATGCCTTAAAACCCTTCTTGGCCAACACCTCCGCGAGCACCTCAGCTTCCGGCTTTGCCAGAGCAAGCACCTGAACGTAAAATTCCCCAGCAACCGGCTGGACCACCGACTGCTGGCTTACCGCCGGTACTTCGATTGGCTTGGGCGTTTCTTTCGGTCTAGACCGCTCAGGAATTTCTACAGACTTTGCCACTGGAGCAGGCGTAGACCTCGCAGGAGGCTCATCCAGCTTCGTCACCGAATCGACAACGGTCGGTGTGGGACTCTTCGCCACCGGCATTGGGCTCTGTGTCGATGCACTCGGAGCCCCGCCGTCGGCATGTTTCGCGATTTCCGGTTTCCCCGAATTCTGTCCGAGGATATATCCCATCACGAAAAACACGCTGAGCAGGATGATCACCAGAAAAAATACGCTGAGGATCAGCTTGTTCCCCAGCACGATTTCAAATTCGCCGTCTTCGTTCTTCGGCATGCTTATGACTTGCTCTTCTCCATCTCATTAGTATGACTCGCGCTGTTTAGAACACGGCTTAACCCTGAAATTATATCGATGGGCATCGGGAAGACAACAGTTGTGTTCTTTTCCGATCCGATTTCGAGCAGCGTCTGCAGATACCTCAACTGGATAGCGGACGGCTGCTTCTGAATCACCTCGGCCGCCATAGCCAGCTTTTCCGCCGCCATGTACTCGCCCTCCGCGTGGATAATCTTCGCGCGGCGTTCCCGCTCGGCCTCCGCCTGGCGCGCAATGGCGCGAATCATCTGGTCCGGCAGGTCCACTTGCTTCACTTCAACTTTCGAAATCTTCACGCCCCATGGCTCGGTGTCCTCATCGAGTGCCGTTTGCAGCCGCAAGTTCAGCCTCTCGCGCTGGCTCAGGAGTTCGTCCAACTCCACCTCACCCAGTACGCTGCGCAAAGTCGTCTGCGCAAGTTGAGACGTAGTGTATAGATAATTCGAAACCGCCACCACGGCCTTCACCGGATCCACCACGCGGAAGAACAAAACGGCATTCACCTTCGCGGTCACATTGTCTTTGGTGACGATGTCCTGAGCGGGCACCTCCGTCGTTTCCAGCCGCAACGACAAACGCACCATCCGGTCGATCGGCTTGAATACGAGGCACACGCCAGGGCCCTTCGGTCCCGGCAGAACACGGCCTAGCCGGAAGATCACTCCGCGCTCGTACTCGGCCAGAATCTTGATCGAGGAGATCAGGTAAAAGAACACAATGACTACTAGCAGCGCGATTTCCATACCACCCCTTTTTACGAAACTGGCTCTACGGTCAACTTCAATCCTTGCACGCCAACAACGCGAACCGAAGTCCCCACGGCCACAGGTTGCGAACTGACCGCATCCCAATATTCGCCATGGACGAAAACCTTGCCGGCCGGCGACAACGGCGTGCGCGCCACCCCAACTTCATTAAGCAGCGCAGGGACGCCGGTAATCACCTTATTGCGGCGCGCCCGCAGGGCGATGGTGGCTAGAAAAATCGTGATCGCGGCAAACGGTATTGTCACGCCGATCGCAGTGGCCGGATGAATTTGCAATTCCTTCGGGCCCTCCACCAGCATCAAAAGCCCGAGCACCATGGAAACCGCGCCGCCGATCCCGAGAACGCCGTGCGTGGTGTACTTCGCTTCCAGAATGAAGCACGCCAGTGCGAGCAAGAGGAGCGTCACCCCGGTCAAATTGAGAGGAAGCACTGCCAGCGCGGAGAACGCCAGAATGGCACAGATGCCACCGGCTACACCCGGAAACACTAGTCCAGGTGAATTGAATTCCACATAGATACCCAAAACTCCGAGCACCAGCAGAATCACCGCCAGATTCGGATCGCTGATTGCAGAGATCATCCGCTCCCGTGCGCTTGGCTGATACTCGATAATGGTCGCACCAGCCAACTGGAGCCTCTGTTTGCGGCCGTCGAAGCGGGTAATTTCCCGGCCATCCAACTGTGCCAGAAGGTCTGCTTCGTTCTTAACGTCGAGATCGATCAATTTCTGCGCCAACGCTTCGGTGTCGGTAAAGGATTTCGCTTCACTGATGGTTTTCGCGGCCATATCGGCATTGCGTCCGCGCCGTTCAACAATGCTTCGGAGAAATGCCGACGTGTCGCTCTCCACTTTTTTCCGCATCACCGGATCCATCTCCTGCCCAAGAAGGACCGGCGATGCCGCACCAGTGTTAGTGCCTTCCGCCATGGCCGCCACGTCGCCGGCCTCGAGCAGGAAAAAGCCCGCCGACGCCGCTCGAGCGCCGCCTGGAGTGACGAAAGCGATAACCGGAACCGGCGACCCGACGATCTGCTGAGCAATCTTTCGACTGGCATCGATCATGCCGCCCGGCGTGTTAAGCCGGATCAGAACCGCGTCCGCATTTTGCGCGCGGGCCTCCTCAATGGTATGGCTGATGATTTCAGTGGTGATGGGATGAATAATACTATCCACTGACACCGCAACCACTTTGGGCGCGGCGGAGGCCGGAAGAACCACGATCATCGCGGATAGCAGCAGCCGAAGGTTCGTAAATTTCAGCATACCGCAATAGCCCGGCGAGAGTTAGTGCCCTGCGGCCCCTACGCTTCACTAGATGACAAGCCGAGTCACGCCGTGGATCTGCTCCCGGCGGCTACCCGGGCATCGCGGGGTAGAATGCCTCGCATCGTGCTGAAGAACAAGTTTTCGCCATTGGGAATGGACGGCCAGGGTCGTGTAGACCGCGAGATGGTCCATTACAAAATTCGGCAAGGAACATGCATACAGATCCATCAGCCGCAAGAACGTCTCCATGGGTTTAATAGATTCTTTCTTGCCAAGGATGACTTGTCAGTCTCGCCGATAGATGTTTTTACGGCTCACGCGCTCACGCGGCAGAATCCGCGCAGTGGCAGGGAAGCTCTTCGCCCAGGCACTTAAGGGCTTTCCTGTCCAGCGCCAGTTCCGCAATAAGCCTATGATTTCCGGGTACCTCTAGCGTCACAGTACCAAGCCCATTCTTGCCCAGTCTGCGGCACGCGTTTCTCTTCGATTCTGTGATGCATTTTTCCTCAAGGAGGCGTCTAACAGGCCGATGAGCGTAGCAGAGAGACTATACTTGCCCGAAATACGTTCGGCGCGCACAGCCACTGCCGTTTCATTGCCTCCACCGCGCAGTAAGTCGGACGGCATCCCTTGGCCTGGCGCACTGATTCTGGCGATCGCCACAGCTTGGGTGCTGGTGGGGAACGGACTTTTACCCGGCCGTCCTGCCGCTTTCAGCCTGCATGCGTCAGACAATCATGGCCGCGTTGAGATGCACTGGGACCCGGCAACGGAGTCTGTCCGCAAAGCAGATTCGGCCACGCTCGATGCCCTCGACGAGGGAACAACGACGCGATACCCCGTAGAGCCGAAGATTCTCCAATGGGGCGCTCTCGCGTACGTGCGCCCGGAACGGGACGTTGCTCTTACGATGACGCTCTACAAAAACGGCCAGCCAAGCGAACGCGCCTCCATCCTGTCTATCGGTCCTGTCGCCTCAGGGAAGTAAAAACCGTCATCATATCGTCACGCATTCGTCAAACCGCCATAGCAAGTCCCCGGTATGGTTTATACTGATGGCATTGCTTTTGGGGTTTTGTGATTCGTGTCCGCTCCCACGTTCGCGAGCCGCTTGTTCGTTTAAGATCCGCTCCCCCGTCTGTGAGCTCTTGTCACTATCATCCAGTTCCCCCGTGCGCGAAAACTATTCTTAGGAGATTCTTCATGGGAAGACAAATTGTGCGTCAATCGGCGAAACGCATCGCAACCAGCGTTGCGACGCTACTGCTGTTAGCAAGTCTGAGCAGTTCCGCCTTCGGCCAATCGGCAGGAGCTGGAACAATCACAGGCACCGTGAAGGACCCGACCGGGGCCACTGTGCCGGCCGCCGAGATAACGATAAAGTCCGTCGAGACGGGGATTGAGCAAAAGCTCTCATCGAACGACGCCGGTATTTACGTGGCGCCGTTTTTGAAACCGGGGCGCTATGACATTACCGCCACAAAAGCAGGCCTGTCAAAGGTCGTGCGCAAGGCCCTGGTTCTTCAGGTCGGACAGACTCTCACGGTTGACATCCCGATGGTGCTCGAGTCTACAGAACAAGTAGTAACGATTACCGGACAAGCCTCGATCGTAGACACAGAGAAGACCGATAACTCACAAGTCGTCAGTGCGGTTTCTGTCCAGAATCTACCGCTGGCCGGCCGGCGTTGGGAGACGCTCGCCTTGCTCGCGCCGAACACTACGACAGACGGCGGAAACGGGTTGATTTCGTACCGCGGAATCTCCGGACTGTACAACTCATCTTCCGTCGACGGAGCCAATAACAACCAGGCGTTCTTTTCCGAAGCGAAAGGGCGCACCGGCGTGCCATACGTTTACAGCATGGATTCGCTCCAGGAATTCCAGGTCAGCTCCAGTAATTTCAGCGCTGAGTTGGGACAAGCGGCTGGAGGCGCGATCAACGCGGTCACCAAGTCCGGTACCAACGTCATCCACGGCGACCTTTTTTATTACCTGCGTTATCCGACCCTGAACGCTCTCGATCCCATTCAGAAGGCCGCTGGAAACTACACTCAGCCGGTACATCAGCAGCAGCAGTTCGGCGGCAGCGTAGGCGGTCCAATCATCCACGACAAGCTGTTCTATTTCGTCACCTACGACGGATCGCGCAAGATCAGCCCAATCAGCTATACCAGCAGCACGCGGTTTCCGCAGCCATGCGCCGCGCAGATGAGCGCCACTCTGTGCGCCGCGGCGAATGGCTACCTGAGCTCGCTGTTGGGCGCGTTTCCGCGCTTTGCTAATCAGGACGTCGCATTTGGAAAGATCGACTATCAGTTGAACTCCAAGAACCACTTGAGCACTTCGTTCAACTTCAATAATTTCAAAGCGCCCAACTACTACAACACAGCGATTACGTCGGCTAACAACTCGGTGACAGCCAACGGCACCAACGTGACCCACGAGCGTACATTTGTGGTGAATCTGGATTCGACGATCACCAGTTCCGTGATCAATAACGTCCGCTTCCAATGGTCTCGCGACTTGGAAGTAACTGCGGCTAACGGCAGCGCCCCGAGCGTGGGCATCACCAACGTTTCCACTTATGGTCTACCCAACGCGCTTCCCCGCCCCGCATTTCCGGATGAGCATCGCCTGGAGTTCGCCGATACCGTTTCGCTCAACCATGGCAAACATACCTTCAAGGCCGGCGTGGATATCAATGCGGTTCACGAGCTCCTGATCAACCTGTTTCAAGGCGGGGGCGTTTACACATACTCCGGAGGTACGGCGTTTTCGAACTGGGCGGCTGACGTTACGGGCACCAACATAGGCGATGGCCTGACTGGCCGCCACTTCAACACATTCGTCCAGGTGACCGACCCGGTGACCGGCGTAGGTAAAGACGATTTCTACGACAACGACGTGGCTGCATTTTTCGAAGACAGTTGGAAGATCCACCCCAAAATTACATTAAATCTGGGCGTTCGCTATGATCTCCAATTGATTCCACAACCGCCGAAGCCGAACACGAACACGCCCTTGACCACGCTGTACACGTCGTCCATCAACATCGATAAAAACAATTTCGCCCCGCGCCTCGGTATGGCTTGGGCCATCGGCAAGGGTTCGGTTCTTCGCGTCGGATACGGAATGTTCTACGCCAAGACGACGAACAGCACCTACTATGCGACCCGCGTCGAGAACGGCGTGTTCCAGCAAACCTATAACTGCACTCCTACCACGTGCCCCGCGCTCTCGTTTCCAAATCTCATCTTCACTCCGCCCGGCCAGACACCCGTGGCTCCATTTGCAGGAGCATTGACGCCGCGAGTCACTCCGGTTCCGTTATCGAGCAATACCGCCACCACTCGCGGCCAGTCGCCGGATTGGGTGAACCCGCTGGTTCATGAAGGCGAAGTTACGTTTGAACATTCCCTGCCCTGGAACATGAGCGCTTCAGCTGGATACGTGTTCAGCCGGGCGTTGCGGCTGCCGATATTTGTTGACAGCAATCTTCAGCCCGCTACCAGGACTGCATCGTACGATGTGACGAACCCGGCCGGCGCGACCCAGAGCACCTTCACCATGCCGTTCTATAGCACGCGTATCGACCCCACTGGTTCGATTCTGACAGGCTACAGCGACGTCAACTCCTGGTACAACAGCATGGTGCTCACACTCCGCAAAGTAATGAGCCACGGTTTGGAGTTCACCACTAACTACACACTGAGCAAAGCGACGGACGGCGGCCAGGTCCCCGGCCAGTTCGGCACCTTCAATGGAACTGATTCGCCGATCGATCCGAAAAACCGCAAGTTGGAATACGCACTGTCGGACCTGGACCAACGGCATCACTACACCGCGGGCGTCACGTGGGCGCCTGAGTACGCCAAGAGGCTCGATAACAGAGCGGCTCGCCTGATTCTCGATGGGTTCAACTTTTCCACCATCATCAACCACGGTTCCGGCCAGCCCGTCACGCCGCAAATCAGCGGTTTTCCCTCCGGAGCTCCAGATGGCGGCTTAACCGGCGGTTTGGTGAATAATTCGGGTACCGGTACGGGCGGACGCGCTCCCAACATCGTCCGTAATTCCTACGTCTCGCCGAGCGTGAATCTGGTCGACGTCCGTGTCGGACGCCAGTTCACTATTACCGAGCGTCTGAAGATTTCGTTAGTTGGCGAGGCGTTCAATCTGTTCAACCACACGAACATTTACACGGTCAACACTACCGCGTTCAACTATGCTGCGGCCGGTACCGGAGCCTGCGCCGGACATACGAACGGCTGCCTCGTTCCCTTCGCCGGATTCATGGCGCCTCTGACATCAAATAACAACCTGTCGGGCGCCCGGCAGTTGCAGATTTCCGGGCGAATTACGTTCTAACCTGCTAACAATAAAAAACGGCGGCGCTCCGATTTTCGGAACGCCGCCGTTTTTCTTGAACCGTCTCTATTTTTCCCGCAGATCACGGCCCTTCATTTCCGCCGGCTGGTCCACGCCGAGCACACCCAGGATCGTCGGTGAAATATCCTGCAGCGCCCCATTCAAGCGCATTTTAGGGTGATCCTCCCCAACGTAAATGAACGGAACCGGGTTCGTCGTGTGATACGTATGCGCACCCTTCGTCACCGGATCGATCATCATCTCCGCATTCCCATGGTCGGCAGTGATAATCCAAGAGCCGCCCTTCTGACGCAGCGATTGGTAGATGCGCCCGAGGCAAGCGTCCACGGTCTCCACCGCTTGGACCGTCGGTTCCATCTTCCCCGAGTGGCCTACCATATCGGCGTTAGCGAAGTTCATCACAATCAAATCGAAATCGCCTTGATCGATAGCCCTCGTCACGACATCGGTGACGCCCGCCGCGCTCATCTCCGGCTTGAGATCATACGTGGCAACCTTTGGCGACGAAACCATCTCCCGTTCTTCGCCGGCGTACGGCTTCTCATTGCCGCCATTAAAGAAATACGTCACGTGCGCATACTTCTCGGTCTCAGCCACCCTCAGATTCCGCCAGTTTACCTGTGCCATCACGTTGGCCAGGATGTTATTCGGATGCTCCCGCGACAGCACGAACGGGTGCGGAAAGGTCTTCTCGTACTGCGTCATGGTGGCGAAGTAAAGATTCTTCGGTGTGATCGACCGTGAGGGCTGCTCCAGCTTTTCATCCGTCAGAGCCATGGTCATCTCACGGCCGCGGTCGGCCCGATAGTTATAGAAAAAGCAGGCGTCGCCATCGCGAATGAGTCCCACCGGCTCTTTGCGTTCATCCACAATCGTGACGGGCTCGATGAATTCATCAGTCACGCCCTTTTCATAAGAACGCTTCACGGCTGCCACAGGATCAGTCGCTTTTTCACCATCGCCGGTCACCATCGCCCGGAATGCCCGCTCGATCCGATCCCAGCGCTTATCCCGGTCCATCGCATAGTAGCGCCCGGAAATCGACGCAATCTTTCCAACGCCGATCTGGCCAATCTCTTTCTGCAAGGCTTCGAGGAAACCTGCGCCGCTTTCCGGCGGCGTATCCCGCCCATCCATAAAGCAGTGGACAAACACGTTCTGAACGCCCTGCTGCTTGGCCATCTTCAAAACCGCGTAGACATGCGTGTTGTGTGAATGAACACCGCCATCGGACAATAATCCCATCACATGCAGGCGGCTCTTCTGCGCATGTTTCATGCATTCGAGCAGCACAGGATTCTGAAAGAACTCGCCCGAACGGATCATCAGTTCGATGCGCGTCGCATCCATGTGAATCACCCGGCCCGCTCCGATGTTCAGGTGCCCCACCTCGCTATTGCCCATTTGCCCATCGGGTAAACCAACATACGGTCCCGAGGTGTGAACCAGGGTGTTCGGGTAGTCCCGCAACAGGCCATCATAGACAGGCTTGCGCGCTGCTACGATGGCATTGCCTTCGGTGGCCGGAGAGAACCCCCACCCATCAAGAATCGTGAGAACAAGCGGCTTCGATCGTGCCATTACTGCTTGAACGCCTTTCTGCCGGCGTACTTCGCGGACGCCCCAAGTTCTTCTTCGATGCGCAGCAACTGGTTGTACTTCGCGATACGATCGGTGCGGCTAGCCGAGCCTGTCTTGATCTGTCCCGCGCTAGTGCCCACGGCCAGGTCCGCAATAAAAGCATCTTCCGTCTCGCCGGACCGGTGCGAAACGATCGCTGTATAACCTGCCTTCGCCGCCATCGCCATCGATTCCAGCGTCTCAGTCAACGAACCGATCTGATTTACCTTCACAAGGATCGAATTCGCAATTCCCTTTTCAATGCCCGTAGCCAGCCGCTGCACATTCGTAACGAAAAGGTCGTCTCCCACAAGCTGGATCTTTTTGCCGAGCACTTCGGTCATGGTCTTCCAGCCATCCCAATCGTCTTCGGCCATGCCGTCTTCAATCGAAACGATCGGATATTGCTTTACCCAACCCGCCCAGAACTCCACCATCTCTTCCGACGTCCGCTCGCTTTTATCCGACTTCTTGAAAACGTACTTTTTCTTCGCCGTGTCGTAGAACTCGCTCGCCGCCGGGTCGAGCGCGATACCGATCTGCTCGCCAGGTTTGAAGCCCGCCTTGGTGATCGCTTCCATCACGACTTCCAACGCCTCTTCGTTCGACTTCAGATTCGGAGCAAAACCGCCTTCGTCGCCAACCGCCGTCGAATAGTTCCGCTTCTTCAGCACGCCTTTCAGAGTATGGAAAATTTCCGTACCCATGCGCAGCGCCTCGGAGAACTTTGGCGCTCCGTATGGAACGATCATGAATTCCTGAGGATCCACCGAATTATCCGCATGGGCGCCTCCGTTGAGAATGTTCATCATTGGAACCGGGAGCAGGCAAGCTGACACCCCGCCCAGATACCGGTAAAGCGGAGTCGACTCGGAAGCCGCCGAGGCGCGCGCAGCCGCCATCGAGACCGCAAGAATGGCGTTGGCTCCAAGCCGCCCCTTATTCGGCGTGCCATCGAGTTCGATCATCTTACGGTCCAAACCAGCCTGGTCCGATGCATCCAAACCAGCCACTGCGGGAGCGATCTCATGGAGAATATTCTCAACTGCTTTACGCGTTCCCTTGCCCAGATAGCGGGACTTATCGTTATCGCGAAGCTCCACCGCTTCATGCTCGCCAGTGGATGCGCCGGAAGGCACGGCCGCGCGTCCCAGACTCCCGTCAGCTAGCAAAACATCCGCCTCTACGGTAGGGTTGCCCCGTGAATCGAGGATCTCGCGTCCGAGTACTTTGACAATTTCCATATCTGCTAATTTTTCCTTGGGTTGTAAGTTTGAATTCTCATTTTGACATACCGGGCGAACTCCACAAATCAATTACACTGTATAGAATGAGGTTTTTTGCAATCCTCATCCTTGTGTCCGGTTCCGCGCTGGCCCAAACCGCGCAGATCACCGGCAGGACGGCCGATTCCCTCGGATCGGTAATTCCCGGCGTCGTCATCAAGATAGTCAACGAGAACACGCGGCTCAGCTCGAACACTGCCACTAATTCCGAAGGCTATTACACCTTCCCATTACTGCAGCCCGGCAACTATCAAATATCCGCAGAGAAGCAGGGCTTTCGCCCCATGTCACTCTCGCACATCACACTGGAAGTCGAAGAAGTTTCCCGCATTGACTTTGCGCTCGAAATCGGCCACGTCACCGACCGCATTCAGGTACCGAGTTTCGCGCCGATGATCGAACCCGAGACCTCCACCGCAGGACAGGTCATCAACAACAAGACCATCGTCGAAATGCCGCTCAACGGACGGAATTCCTGGGACCTCTCAAAGCTCTCGGGAGCAACGCTGCTGATCGCTTCGGCTGGCGATGCAGGCGAAGTTCCCGTAGCTACCATCGGTGGCAGTAGAACGCGCACTCAGTCCTATATGATCGACGGCGGCTCGGTACAGAAGTCGGGTCTCGCTACTGCCCAGGCGGAACTCGAACCCATGATCGACGCGGTGGAAGAGTTCAAGGTGATCACGAACAACTACGCGGCGGAATTCGGTCGCACCGCCGGCGGCGTCTTCACCGCCGTTACAAAAGCGGGAACGAACCAGTTCCGAGGCAACGCCTTCGAATTCTTACGCAACGACGCATTCGACGCACGCAACTTCTTCGCCATTCAAAAAGCTCCGCTCCATTACAACCAGTTCGGCGGTACCATCGGGGGTCCAATTCGAAGGAACCGGACGTTCTTCTTTGTCGGTTTGGAAACAACCGAACTGACCCGTGGAGTGACGACAATCCTGACTGTCCCCACCGTCGCACAACGCAACGGAGACTTCTCCGCGCTCACCGACGCGAACGGCAAAGCCGTTCCGATCTACGATCCGTCCACCACGCGCCCGAATCCCAACGATCCCACCACCAGCCTCCGCGATCCGTTTCCCGGCAATATAATTTCGCAAAACGAAATCGATCCTGTGGCGCGCAAGGCCGCGGCGTATTACGCACTGCCAAATCAGTCCGGGAATCTTGCCGGCGGCAATAACTACAATCTCAACGTCAACACCTCGCGAACGCAGTATCACGGAACTGCGCGATTGGATCACGAGTTGTCGACACGTGACAAACTATTCGCGCGCTACATCACACAGTACAATTCCATTCCCGAAGCCAACGTTTACCCCGTTGCCGCAGCCTCGGGTGTGGGACCCAATTCGCGAAACATTACGAACCTCGCACTCACTTGGCTCACGGCGTGGACCCGCATCGTCTCGCCGCAGATGATCAACGATCTGAGAGTCGGCGGAACAGATCAATACCGCGATCTGCTTCACGTCAGTTATAACCGCGATTGGCCGGATAAGCTCGGACTCGCCGGCGTCGGTGAAGCGGCGTTTCCTATCTTCCGCCCGCAAGGTTACGACACGCTCGGAGCCGCGGGCGGCGCATTCCGCAAGCTCTCAAATCCTTACTACCAGATTCTCGATGGCCTCACTTACTCGCGCGGCCAGCATAATTGGAAATTCGGATTCGAATACCGGCACAACTCCACTACTGACCGGTTTCTGCTCCGGCCTTCCGGCGACTTCTCCTTCGCCGTGCAGGGGACGGGGCTGCAGGAAAATCCATCCAGCGGGAACGGCTTCGCGACCATGCTCCTCGGCTTCGCTACCCAGGCGCAATTGCAGAACTCGCCGAATTTTCAGTTCAACAACAAATCGTTCGGTGTGTATGCGCAAGACGATTGGAAAGTTTCGCAGACTCTGACACTCAACATCGGCGTCCGCTATGATGTCGAAACACCGCGTATCTCGCCCGACAACCTGTCGAACGCATTTAACCCCTACATCATCAACCCGGTCGCCGGTGTGCCCGGCGTGGTGCGATTCGCGGGAGTCGATGGCGAGCCCAACAACATCTCCAATACACAATTCGGAGACATCGCGCCGCGCTTTGGATTAGCCTGGCGTCCGCTCGGGGCGGATAGGACCGTCGTTCGCGGCGGCTTCGGCATGTTCTTCGGAAATCCGGACGACATAGGATTCAACAATACGGCGGTCGTCGGGTTCGGAACACAGGCGTTGTTGGTTAGCCCCGATCAGAACCAGACACCCGCCCTGCTGTTGAAAGATGGGTTCCCGGCAACGCCGGCCTTGGGCCCTCAGGATCGCAACAACGGTTTCGGCGTGGGCGGTCCAGTGGATTTCTATGAACGGAATCGCCCCACGCCTTACTCCATGCAGTTCAATCTCGGCGTGCAGCATGAATGGAAGTCGATTCTGTTTGAAGCGGAATATCTGGGTAATTTGGGCCGTCATCTCACCGCGCCGAACTTGAGCATGAACCAAGTGACGCCCGATCTGGTTGGCGGCGCCGGATCTATTCAATCCCGCCGTCCGTTTCCTCAATTCACCGCCGTTACCATCGACTCGCCGAATTTCGGCGCATCGTCTTATCACGCTCTGCTCGTACGCTCGGAAAAGCGCTATAGGAATGGGTTGCAGTTCCTGGTCAATTACACCTTCTCGAAGTTCATCGACAACGTCGATGCCATCGCCGGTGGCGATTACGGCGGTCTACCAACCAGCTACGAGGATTTCTACAATCGCAAGCTCGACAAGGCCCTCAGCCCCAACGATGTCAAACACGCGGCGAATTTCAACGTAATCTACGAACTGCCCGTTGGCCGTGGTAAGCGATGGCTGCAGGATGGCCTGTGGAGTTACGTGCTAGGTGGATGGCAACTCTCAACGCTCGCCATCGCACGAACCGGAGCGCCCTTTGGAGTGACGGCTCTGCAAGACAGCTGCGAGTGTTTCGCGGCCGGACAGCAGCGTGCGGATATTCTTCGCGATCCGACCCTGCCCGCAAATCGAAGGTCCATAGCCGAGTGGTTCGATACCAGCGCGTTCGCACAACCCGCGCGGTTCCAGTTCGGCACTTCTGCGCGAGCAGTGGGCCGTGCTCCGGGAAGCGTGAACTTCGACGCCGGGATTATGAAATATTTCCCGATTCGAGAGCAAATCCGCCTGCAATTCCGCGGGGAACTGTTCAACGCTTTCAACCACCCAAATTTCGGTATGCCCAACACCATGCTCGGCGCTCCCAACTTCGGCGCAATCACCACAGCCGGGGATGGGCGTATCATTCAGTTGAGCCTCAAACTCTATTTCTGACAAAAGTGATCTTCAACCAGACCGTTCGTGTCTGTATCGCCAGCCCGGGTCCTTGCGGTGGCGCGCTGGCTTCGCCGGAGCGTTGGTTGCATTTTCTGCGCTTTACTTCGGATTCGCCGGAGCCGCATGGTTCCTCGCGCGTACTCTTTTGCCGGTGGCGATAAGCATCCGCTAGTACCACTTTCCACTCTGGAAGCCGGATATCGGCTGCTTTTGCACGGACTTGCAGCCGAGTGTCTACATGCGATACTAGTACAATTTAAGCGCCAAAGAGCGCAGGATCTTTCTTAAGAGCCAATCCGATTGTGAAGAGGTATCGTAGGACAGTATAGAGGAAGAGCAATGCAATGCGGGGGTTTCAACTCGGATTCGTACGACCTGTATTCCTTGGGTTTGCTTGAGGACGAGGAATCAGCGCAGATCGGTACCCATCTGCAGGAGAAATGCCTGACGTGCAGCAAGGCGCTTGGGGAAAGCCGGAAGCTTTGGTATTCGTTCGGAACAGTGCAAGCAGTCGACTCGCCTTTGCAGCCGTCAAAGCATCTCCGATCCAGAATTCTCGCATCGATCGGAGCAAAATCGAACAGTTGGTTTACTCTCGATTGGGCGCGCCCCATTGCCACAGCCGCGGCCGTGTTCCTTGCGGTTGGCATCGGTTGGTACGCCGGAACCCAATACACATCGAAGACACTAGTTCCAGTCGCGTCGCCAGCCCAACAAAGCGAAATCAATCGTCTCCAATCCGAACTTCGTACTCTGCAACAGCGGACCGCAACTCCGCAACCCGCCGTCCAAACCCCAGCGCCGCAACCCGCCCCTAACCCTGATCAGCAACTGGCATTGAACGAGCTTCGCGGCCAGCTGGAGCAAGCTCGTACCGCAGCAGCCACAAGTGACCGCGCTATCCGTGAAGCGCAAACGCGACAGCAGCAGTTGGAAACCGATTTACAGCAGCAGCAGTCGCAACTCTCCGCGGCCATCAGAGAAAGGGACGACATTCAAGGGCGGCTGACCGCGGCGTCCGCGGAAAACACCCGCCTGCGGACTCAAGAACAACAGGTCGCCGCGCTCACAACGCGAGTGCAGCAACTCGATCGCGAGCGTATTCGATTAGAGAACGTAGTCTCCGCACAACAACAGAAGTTGGATCAAAACTTACGTTTGGCCAGCGTCCTTACGTCCCCCACCTTGAAACTCGTCCAGCTACGGGGTACCGAAAGCGCGCCAGGCGCCAACGGTCATGCCCTGGTGGCCGACGGTCAACGGGTGGTGTTCTACGCCGCCAATCTACCGAGCCTCCCACCCGGCAAGATATATCAGTTGTGGCTTCTTCGCGGACAGAGCCCGGCAGTGGTGAGCGGCGGTCTCTTCACCCCGGAGACAACCGTAGTTGAATTCACGGATCGAGCACTCGTTTCCAGGATCACAGGCATCGCCGTCACCGACGAACCGGCTGGTGGCAGCAAGACACCCACGGGACACAAATTCCTGGTCGGTACGCCCCGAACTTAGTCTAGCGGCTCTAGCAGGACGCGAAGCGCTATAGCCAAACATCCTGAGTACCGTTAAGCTACCGGCTGTGGAACAAATACCAGACGCTCACCGGGCAACCCCATGAGCGCAAGATCGTTGTTCCATGTTCCCAGAACTCTGAGTGCGGTGACGCCGTTGGGTAATGGTAGCGCGTTAATCAACTCTTTGGTAATGCTGCCGTTTGCACCCTTCAGTCTGAATATGTCCAGTGGCCCTTGTCCGCCGCTAACCAGGCGATCACCCGTCGATAATAAAGCGATACCGCTGACGTTCTTATCGACACCCGAGCCCAAAGGCCCGGGAGGCCTAATCATCGCGCCGTTGTGATCGATCTCCATATACCGCTGACTCGTAAAATGATCAAAAAGACCAATCCGGTCCGCGCCAAACACTGGCTGCCAGTTCAGCGGTTGCACGTCCTTTCTCCCGAGGTTCGTTTGCGTGATATTCAAGGCCTTCCCCAGGAGATTTCCATCGTTCGAGTAAAACCTGACGATACTATAATCGGGAACGCTATTGAACTGGTCGTCATACTCTCGCCCAACGCAGAGAAGACGACCGTCAGGCAAAAAGGCGACCACCGTCGCAGCGTAAGGCGTCGTCCGTACCACTGTCGTGCCGCTACCACTCAGGTCCGTCAAGATCAACACGGATGCAAAACGACCGTCGGCGTCCTTTGCGCTGGCAGACATCACTACTTTTTTTAGAGGAGAAACCGCGACCGCCGAAACTCCGGTAACGACCGCGTCGGGAATCGAAATCTTCCTCGTCATCACCAGATTCCCAGTAGCGTCGACGACACTGACCGTTACCCGGTCCATGTCGCGAAATGTGAGAAACCCGTTCTGAAACTGCGGTACGAACCGGCCCTGAGAACTGATAGACATTTGAAACGTCCGCATGCCCTCCGACGCCCAAATTCGAGAAAGCGCAAGCGGCGAAATTACGATTGCTTGTATTGCTTGTCTTCTATTCATAAAACATGTCCTTTCTTGTGCCAAGTCACTAGCCGTTCATGCAGTGCTGTTCACCACACGTCACACATCCATTGCAGTACGTGCTATTTCCGATGCAATAACCATCGATGGCTTCGCCCCTACCGGGATCGGAAATGTAAAACGGGTATGTCTCCGTAGGATTACACCCCTGATAGCAATTACTGCCTTCGTTATACATATAACTTCCAGTGCAGTCGTCCGGAGGGGTACACGTCGGGCAAGCTTGCGCGTGGACCACAAGCGGAGAAAACCAGGACACGACTCGCTCCCA